>Ga0209125_1001930_pt1 | contig 17502 bp, 12 predicted proteins | sample BarGraIncub1131A_FD_184503 | JGI IMG/M metagenome (GOLD analysis project Ga0209125, IMG submission 184503) | Arctic peat soil microbial communities from Barrow, Alaska - Barrow Graham LP Incubations 11-31A (SPAdes) (version 2) | ecosystem: Environmental > Terrestrial > Soil > Wetlands > Peat...
CGCCTCAAACTGATGAGGATAGGATGGACATGAGCCGTATACGAGGCCCGTACGTACGGTTCTGTGAGAGGGCTGAGGCGAACCTGATCAGTTCGCCTCACCCTACTCGATGGTAACTGCCAGCCCAATTGACAATTGACAATTGTTCTTGAAAAGCCTCACACAGACCCAATTGACGATTGTTCTTGAAAAGCCTCACACAGACCCAATTGACGATTGACGATTGTCCTTGAAAAGCAGAGGTTCTCAGAGGAAAATCAGAACCTGATTTGTGTAAAAAACTCAGCCGTTGTTTTAAGATTTCCTCTGTGTTCCTCTGTGGTGAGGCTTTTTAATGACAATTGACAATTGACAATTGTTCTTTGCCGGCGGACGAAAACCGGGGACCCGAACCACCCCCTACCAAACCGTGCCCTGCCGTGGTATCATCTGCAAACCGGGTCTCGCCTCGCGGCGGCACCCCGCAAAACCTGAATCTTCAAGGGAGATCGATGCAACCGATTACCGAACGAGCCTGGCGCATGCGCGAGGCGGATCCCGAAGCCGTGCAGAGCCTGAGGCTCTCCGGCATCCCGGCGCTCCTGGCGCGGCTCCTTGCCAACCGGGGTGTCTGCGAGCCACAGGCGGCGCTGGCCTATCTGAACCCGACCCTGTCGACCCTCCACGACCCGCTGCTTCTTAGCGGCATGCAGGAGGGCGTGGAGAGACTCTGCCTCGCGCTTTCCCGCGGCGAGCGGGTCTGCGTCCATGGCGACTACGATGTGGATGGCGTGAGCTCCGTGGCGCTGCTGCTTTCCTTCTTCCGGACTGTTGGCCTCGACTGCTTCTCCTACATCCCCAAGCGCCTCTCCGAAGGGTACGGCCTCTCCCCGCAGGGGGTGAACGCCGCCGCGGAAAAGGGTGCCACGGTCATGGTGACGGTCGACTGCGGCATCGGCTCGGTCGCGGAGGCCCTGCTCTGCCGCGAGGCCGGCATAGATCTGATCATCACCGACCATCACACCCCGCCGGAAATCCTCCCGGACGCCTTTGCCATCATCAACCCGCTGCTCCCGGGGTGCCGGTTCCCCTTCAAGTCGCTCGCCGGGGTCGGAGTCGCCTTCAACCTGGTCATCGCCCTCAGGGGAGCGCTGCGCGCGCGGGGGGGCTTCCCTGCGGGTGAGCCCGACCTGAGACAGTACCTGGACCTGGTCGCCCTCGGCACCGTGGCTGACGTGGTGCCGCTTCTGGGCGCCAACCGGGTCCTGGTGAGCTACGGCCTGAAGGAGCTCTCCTCGTCGTCGCGGGCAGGGGTGCAGGCGCTCAAGGAGGTAGCCGGTGTCGCGGGCGAGGTCGGCTGCGGCGCGGTCGGCTTTCGCCTTGCCCCGCGCATCAACGCCGCCGGGCGGCTCGAGGACGCGGCACTCGGCCTGGAGCTGCTTCTGACGGCGGACGGCGTCAAGGCCAGGCAGATCGCGGCAGCGCTCGACGACAGTAACGCGGAGAGGCAGGCACTGGAGCGCGCCACCCTGGAGGAGGCGCGCGGCATGCTGGAGGAGGGGGCCTGCCGCGGGAGAACCAGCATCGTGCTCGGCTCGGAGCTCTGGCACCCCGGCGTGATAGGGATCGTCGCCTCCAGGATCGCCGAACTCTTCCACCGCCCGGTGATCCTGTTCGCCTTCGAGGGGGGGACCGGGAGGGGGTCGGGGCGGAGCATCTCCCGCTTCCACCTTCTGGACGCCATCAGGAGCTGCGCCGGGCTTCTTTTGCGCTACGGCGGTCACAGCCACGCGGCGGGACTCTCCATCGCCCAGGAGCAACTGGAGTCATTTGCCGTGAGCTTCGACCAGGTGGCCGCCGGCGCGCTCGACGCCGATGCCCTGATCCCCAGCACAGCCTACGACCTGGAGCTGAACGCGTCGGAGATCGACCCCGCGCTCCCGATCGAACTGGAGCGGATGAAGCCTTTCGGCATGGGGAACCCCGAGCCGCTTTTCCTCCTGAGGGGGGCGACCGTCTCCGGCAGCCGCGTCCTCAATGGGGGGCACCTCAAGCTGCAGCTCTCCTGCGGCGGGCGCTCCTTCGATGCCATAGGATTCGGTCTGGCCGAGAAGGAGGTGCGCGAGGGACGGGTGGATCTGCTCTTTTCCCCCGGCATCAACGTCTGGAACGGCAAGAGCTCGCTGCAGCTCATCATCAAGGACCTGCGCGGGGAGGAGGGGACATGCTGAGGGGCGAGCGTTTCAACAAGGCGGACCGGGTGATCAAGATCGGGTTCTGGATCAATGCCCTGCTCATGGTGCTTAAGCTCAGTGCCGGCCATTTCGGGCATTCGGAGGCGGTGTTCGCCGACGGTGTGGAGAGCGGCTGCGATTTCATCGCCATCGGGATGACCATCGTCGCACTCAAGGTCGGCCGCAAGCCGTTCGACGAGGATCACCCCTACGGTCACGGCAAGGTGGAGAGCCTCTCGGCGATCTTCGTTTCCTTTGTCATCTGCGCCACCGGCGCCTGGATCCTCTACGGCGCCGTGACTACGGTCATAGAGGGGGTCTACCAGGCGCCCGCTCTCATTGCCGTCCTTGCGGCCGCAGCGACCATCGCGATCAAGGAATCGCTCTACCGCTACTCGGTCCGCGTGGGCGGGGCGCTGGAGAGCCCGTCGCTCCTTGCCATCGCCAAGGACCACCGAAAGGACGCCGTCACCTCGGTCGCCACCCTGATCGGCGTCGGCTTCGCCTATCTTGGATTCGGCATCATGGACCCGATCGCCGCCGGGCTCACCTCCCTCTTCATCTTCCATATCGGCTATCAGACCTTCAGGACCTCCGCCCACGAGCTGATGGACGGCCAGCCCCAGAAGGAACTGGTCATCGCCATAGCGGAACTCGCCGGCGCGGTCGAAGGGGTTGACAAGGTCCACGAGATCCGTGCCAGGCGCTCCGGCCAGTTCCTGATCGTCGACCTCAAGCTGGACATGGACCCGGAGATGACGGTGAAGCACTCCCACGAGATCGCCACCCTGGTGAAGCAGCGCATCTTCGAGCATTTTCCCAATATGGGTGACGTGATGATCCACATCAACCCTTCCGACGAGCCGCACGAGGACCTGATCCGGCTCTAGCCCACAACCCTCTTGACAGGAGCTTTGGTTCGGTAGTATTAAGATCAATCGTGTTTTGAATGAAACTTTGTGATTCAGGAGGAAAGATGAAGAAGAGAGTGTGTACGGCGCTGGCCGGGTCCGGTCGCCTAACCCTGTTATTGGTGGCGCTGCTTTTGATCGCGTCCACTGCTTTTGCGGCAAAACTTTCGACCGTTGACATCCCGGTGCAGGCGGATCTCTACGCCGTCACGCCGGCGCCGCTTGCCCCTGCGCAGTGCGCCCAGTGCCACACCGGCGTGTTCGGGAACCTGAAGGACAACGGTGGCAAGCACCGTTTCGACTGCCAGGGGTGCCACAAGGCGATCCATGCCTACAACCCGAGGAAGGGAAACTTCGACGAGATTATGCCGAAGTGCGCCTCCTGCCACACGGAGATCCACGGCCCGGCCAACAAGGACTGCTCCTCCTGCCACGCGAACCCGCACACCCCGCGCAAGGTAGCCATGACTCCGCGGCTGACCAGTGCCTGCGCCACCTGCCATGCGGGTCCCAAGGCCGACCTGGTTAAGTTCCCGAGCAAGCACAGCCTTGTTGCCTGCGAGAGGTGCCACACCTCGCACGGCTTCAAGCCGTCCTGCTCCGCCTGCCACAAGCCGCACTACCAGGGACAGGAGTATTCCACCTGCGTCAAGTGCCACTCGGTGCACAAGCCGAAGCAGGTGACCTACACCGTCACCGAACCGGCTGCCACCTGCGGCTCCTGCCACACCAAGGTGTACGCCAAGTGGAAGGCGACCCCGAGCCGTCACTCCAAGGTGAACTGCGCCACATGCCACAAGACCAGGCACGGCTACATTCCGCAGTGCACCGAGTGCCACAAGGCACCGCATCCGAAGGCGATTCTGGAGAGGTTCCCGAAATGCCTCGGTTGCCACCTCGACGTGCACGATCTGCCCAGCATGAAGTAGGGCCGTCAGCAGCATTGGCTGGCCATAACGGTAGTAGAAGCAGTGATTAGGAAATGAGGGAGCCCCGGGATCTATTTCCGGGGCTCCCTTTCCTGAAAGGGGACGGAAAAGTTGTAGGATTGCCAGGAAGCTGATCGCGCGCGAGCCCCAAGGCTGGATGAAGTGCGGGGCTGCCGGGAGGAATCATGAAAAAGCCGGGGCAACTCCTTGCCGGAACAGTGCTGTCGCTGTCGCTGATGGCGTCCGTCTCGCACGCCGGTGCCGCAGGAGCCTATGTCGGAGGGGGGGCGGGGATGTTCCTGCCGATCGAGAGCCATGTCAGCGTCGAGCCAGCCGGCACCGGTGCAAAGCTTTCCTACAACCCGGGTTTCCGGCTCGCGGCCGTCGGCGGCTACCAGTTCGGCAGCGGCCTGCGCGGCGAAGGCGAGCTGAATTTCAGACGGGTAACGACCGACAAGTTCCACACCTCCGGCGCTCCGGTCCAGGTCGACAGCAACATCTGGTCCTGCGGTTTCATGGCCAACGCCTATTACGATTTCGTGACCCGGACCGCCGTCACGCCCTTCATCGGGGCCGGCCTGGGATGCGCGGTGGTTAACTTTGGCAGGGGGACCTCGAACGGCAGGACGCTCTGGAACTCTGGCCAGGAGCTGTCGGTCGCCTACCAGGGGATCGCCGGATTCGCGCTAGCCCTGGGTCGGCAGACCTCGCTCGATTTCGTGTACCATCATTACGCCACGCCCCCGCTTCATTTTGATACTCTTGACTCTCAGTACAAAGGGCTCAATCTGTCCACCGGAATCCGTCACAGGTTCTGACCACCTGTGCAACAGTTGTTGCCGCTCCCCGCCCTGATCCCAGTCCATCCCGCCTCTGGATCTCCGCCTGCTCCATAACCGTTGTCGTCGGAAATGGTGACCCACATCACAGAACTTTCCGCGGTATTACTGTATCTTGTACCCATACTCAATAAATCGCCAATGATCCATAATCCGTAATAGCGTTAGCACGAAGTAATTTTTATACTTTCATCTCGTAGTCCTCGCTCGAAGGTCTCGATCGCTTGTCTACTCTCGAAACATAAAGGTCTATCGTGCGACTCTTTCTCACCGCTCTCGTGCTGTGTCAGTTATTCTCCGCATCGCTTTCATACGCCTCCTCGGACGGGTCGTCGGATCGGGGCTTCCCCGTTTCGGAACACGTTATCACCCTGGAGCCGGATTCCGTTCTCCCCGCAGCCGAGGGCGCCATCTCCCAAGAGTCTGATCATCCGGACCAATCCGCCCCGATCTACCTTTCGGATCGCGATATCTCCCCCAAGGCCGGTGCAGGCCGTTCCGCCACCCCCGGCCTTTTGGAACGCGCCGTCTCCCCAAATACGGTTCCGGGCCGTTTCGCCACACTTGACCAACTTTTGGAACGCGCCATCTCCCGAAACCTGATTGCAGGCGGCGTCGCCGTGATCGGCAACCATAACGGCATCCTCTCCACCACGGCCAGGGGACGGCTCAATGCGGGTGCCGACTCGCCGCCCATCAGCGAGCGCACCATGTTCGATCTCGCCTCGCTTACCAAGGTGATCGCCACCACTCCGGCCGTGATGAAACTGCTGGACGAGGGACGTATCGCCCTGTCGGATCCGCTGTCCCGCTGGTTCCCGGAATTCGCCGACACGGGACACGAGGAGGTCACCATCCTCAACCTCCTTACCCACACCTCCGGGCTGGAAGACATCACGGTGGGGCCTGAGCACTCCATACAAAGCGCCGTCCGGAAGGCTGCGGAGCAGAAACACCGGATACGGCCGAACAGCCGCTTCCACTATGCCGATATAAATTTCATCCTGCTGGGAGAACTGGTGCGCCGGGTCTCGGGCGAGACACTTGATGTGTTTTGCCAGCAACAGATTTACGGACCGCTCGGCACCACTGAAACCATGTTCCTCCCGCCGCGGGACCGCGTCGGTGCCATTGCCCCGACCTCGGGAGCGAGCTGCGGGGTCGTGCAGGACCCGAACGCGCGCCGCCTCGGAGGTGTCGCGGGACACGCCGGCCTGTTCGGCTCAGCCTACGATCTGTCCCGGTATGCCCGCATGATCCTTGGCAAAGGCGTGCTCGACAACAGGCGCGTCCTTTCCGAAGGGGTGGTGAGCCAGATGACCTCCCCCTATCTTTCCAATAACGGCGCCGTGAAGCGCGGGCTGGGATGGGACATGAATTCCCCCTTTTCCGCACCGAAGGGTAGCTTCTTTTCCGAGATATCCTTCGGGCATACCGGTTACAGCGGTTCCTCGATCTGGATAGATCCAGAGCAGGACCTGTTCGTGATCCTGCTGACCAACAGGGTGAATTACCGGGATAAACGGAATTTCAATCAGCTGCGCAGGGACGTCTCCACCGTTGCGTCGGCCGATTTCAAGATGCCGGGCGACGACCGGGGGCTGGCATCTCCCATCCTGGTGGCAAAGATCAACGCGGCCCTGCTCCGGGACGCAGTTCGATCCGTGCAGGGGGTACCTCGCGTCATCAAGCTGGCCTCGCGAACCCAGCAGAAATTGCAGCACCAGCAACGCTCGGAGCGGCGCACCTGCAAGACGGGAAAGGTAATGGCACGAGGCGCCAAAATCCACGGTGTCACCCGCAGCGCCAGGGCCAAAGCCGGCAGAACGGCGATTTCCGCCAAGAAAAGTCGAGTGCGGTTCGTAGCGGCCAGGTGAGCCCGACTGGCACTCTTCGTGTAAACCCCGTAGCAGCGTCCTCCCGCGGCAGGCATGCCGCTCCTATCGTCGGCTATTAATACCCCGGCGCAATCAGCATCAATCAGAGACGACACCAAGAATGACTGGCTGAGGCAGAGTGCTTCTGTCAGTCATGAGCTCACTCTCCGGCCCGTCCACCCGGCGCCGACCCTCACTGCCAGTCCGGCAACCTCCCAGTTTCCTTCCCGTCTCTCACGCAGGTAGTCGCTCCTCGATAAAAAGCCGCCTCCGACATCAGTTGCCTGACGATGAACTGGAATTCCAATCGATTTCCAATTTGCTTTCCTGGCCCATGCTGGTAAGCTGATCCCCACTTAGTTTCCGTGCCGATTCCTGCCAGCTTCGTCCCTTCCAGAGGCTGGGGCGCGTGCCGGAGCGCGCGAAACAGAGAGAGTCAGGGAGGTAATACCCCATGCTGGTTTCGTTCGTGCCGGCGCTTCTGCGCCAGTGCGCGCTCGTCTTGTTGCTGGTTCAGGTCTGCCTTGGCGCGACGCTTTACGAGCGCTCCAGCGCCCAATTCAAGGCAAGGGCGCAGCAGACCCATCGCGATGATTACACCTTCGTCGTTCTCGGTGACAGCCGTGACGGTGACGCAATGTTCAAGAAAGCGCTCGCGCTGGCGCGCTCGTTCCATCCGCTTTTCATCCTTCACGGTGGAGATTACTCCGAAAGCGGAGGGGATGAGGAAACGCGCCGTTTTCTCGCCATCGTGAACGGGATCGCGCCGGAGATCCCCCTGTTTGTCGTCATGGGGAACCATGAAAACCGGGATGTCTTTGCCAGGGAGATCGGTCCCTTCGATTTCACCCTGCAAAGCAAAAGGCTCGGGCTCACGCTGGTGGCCGTCGACAATTCGGATTACGCCCTGAAACCAGCGGAACTGGACTATCTCCGGTCTCGGCTCTCCTTAGCCACGGGAGCCAGCTTCGTCGCCATGCACGTCCCTCCGCGGACCGAGCGCTGGAGCTGGCACACCTTTACCGAAGGGGCCGACGATCTGGAGCGGCTCCTGGCCGATGGGCGGGTTCAGGGGGCCTTTTTCTCCCATATGCACCTCTATGACCGTTCCGTGTTCGGCGGCGTCCCTGCGATCATCACCGGTGGAGCAGGTGCCCCTTTGGTCATCTTCGGTTTCCCCGGCGAGGCCGTGCACCACATACTGGTGGTGCGGGTAAAGAACGGCAAGGCCTCGTTTGAGAAGGTGCGGATCCCGAAATAGGCTGGTCCAAATGACAATTGACAATTGACAATTGACAATTGTTCTTGAAAAGCCTCACACAGAGGTACACAGAGGTACACAGAGGTACACAGAGGTACACAGAGGTACACAGAGGTACACAGGGGTACACAGAGGTACACAGAGGTACACAGAGGACCACAGAGGTACACGGAGGAAAAGCAAAACCTGATTTATGTTTATAACAAAACTTGATTAGCGCTGATCTTCCGCTGTTTCAGTTCCTCCCCCTTCAAGGGGGAGGTCAGGAGGGGGATGGGGTTCTTTTGGCACCGAGCTAACCCATCCTCACCCCGTCCCTCCCCTTGAAGGGGAGGGAGTTCCTACAGCGGAAGGTCAGCGCTAATCAGGAAACAAAAAGGCCTTTGCCTTTGGTTTAAGATTTCCTCTGTGTTCCTCTGTGCCCTCTGTGGTGAGGCTTTTGATCGATTTGCAATTGCCTTTCCTTGAAGTTTGCCGAATAGTTACCCGAAACCGTTACTGGCCGACTGAACTACCACAGAGCGTTTTCCCGGGCACGGGAAGGAGTAATCGGTGCCTTCTGTGAAAAGAGATCTGTTGGAAGAGTGCTACCGTGAGGCGCTCGGGGTGCTGCGTGAAAATGCGACGCCCGGCGGCGTCCTTGCCTCGGTGCGGAACAAGAAGTCCGTGGGCCGGCACTATGCGAGCATCTTCGGCCGTGATGCCTCGATCTGTGCCCTCGGCATGGCAGTATCCGGCGAGCCCGATCTGGTCCAGTCGGCCCGGGACGGGCTTCTGACCCTGGCCAGGTACCAGGCGCCCAACGGCCAGATCCCCAAATACGTCAAGCCGGAGCTGGACGAGGTCGATTTCTGGTACGCCGGCTGCATCGACGCGACCCTCTGGTGGCTGATCGCGATCCGCTTCATGGACCGGCTGTTTCCCGGCGGCCGGCTCGGCGCGGAACTCGCCCCCCGCACGGCGCTGGCCCTGCGCTGGCTCGAGTGTCAGGAACACCAGGTATGGTATCTGCTCCAGCAAAACGAGGCCAGCGACTGGGCGGACATCATGCCGCGCTCGGGTTTCGTCCTTTATACCAATGCGCTCTGGTACTGGACCAAGCGGCTCTACGGCCTGGCGACGGTCCGGCATACCCGTGATTACGCCAACCTCTTCTTCGCGCCCTTCGGAAACGTGGCGCCCGAACACCGCCGGGCCCGCCTGCTCATGCACTACATCCGCAACCGCTGCAAACCGACCCCCTTCTATCTGAGTTTCGTCAATTTTTCCCACTGGGGCGAAGAGAACGACATCTTCGGCAATATCCTGGCGCACCTGGTCGGCGTCGGGGACGCCTCGGGAGCCGGCAAGGTGGTCTCGGCGCTTACCGCCATGAAGGCCAACCATCCCTATCCGATCCGGGTCGTCGGTACTCCCATCGGGCCGCAGAGTGCCCTCTGGCGCCTCTACATGCAGCGGCACCGCCAGAACCTCCCCTGGCAGTATCATAACGGAGGGATCTGGCCCTTCGTCGGCGGCTTCTGGGTGATGCTTCTGGCCAGGCTGGGCAAGGAGAAGGATGCCTGGGTGGAGCTGGAAAAGCTGGCACTGGTAAACCGGCTGAACGATTGGGAATTCAACGAGTGGTTTCAGGGCCAGACCGGCGAGCCGATGGGCATGCCGAGGCAGTCGTGGAACGCCGCACTGTTCATCATGGCCTACCGGACCCTGGTTGACAAAAGCCGATTTTTCAAATGAGAATAGTCATTGGCGCAGAGCCCCCCCTCCATGCCCCTTTGCAAAAGGTGACACCGCGTGAATCAGATCCCTTTTATCCTTTCATGGCCGAATTATGCTTTCTTGAAGGTGACAATTCCCGTTTGACCATTATCATTGTGAAATGATTGTTGACAGGAGGAGAATATGAAGAAATTTACGGTTGTGCTGATGGCATTTTTGACGCTTGCCACTCTGTCCGGCTGCGGCTACAACACCATGCAGGCCAAGGAAGAGGCGGTTTTCGCCGCATGGGGGGACGTGGAGGCGTCCTACCAGCGCCGCGCCGACCTGGTGCCGAACCTGGTGGAGGTGGTGAAAGGATACGCGAAACATGAGGCTGACACGCTCACCGCCGTCACCGAGGCGCGGGCTAAGGTCGGCTCGGTCCAGGTCTCGCGGGATGCCGTCAACGATCCGCAGGCTCTGCAAAAGTTCCAGCAGGCCCAGTCCCAGCTGAGCGGCGCGCTGTCCCGCCTGATGGTCGTGGTGGAGCGCTACCCGGATTTGAAGGCGAACCAGAACTTTCTCGATCTGCAGAATCAGCTGGAGGGGACCGAGAACCGGATCAATGTCGCGAGGGTGCGCTACAACCAGGCGGTTCAGGACTTTAACACGACCATCCGGTCTTTCCCAAACTCGCTCACCAATTCGCTCCTGCTGCACCTGGCCCGCAAGGAACCGTTCAAGGCCGAAGAGGGAGCCAAACAGGCGCCCAAGGTGAAGTTTTAGGAACAGGCTAAGGTTAAGGTTAAGGTTAAGGTTGAGGTTGAGACTAGTCTTTTCTTAACCTCAACCTGCGCCAGAGGCGCCTATGAACATGCTTTTTCTGCTCGGGTTTCTTTTGCTTGCATCGTTTGGTCACGCCGGTGACGTCCCCCCCCTGCGCGGCTACGTGAACGACTATGCCTCACTGCTCTCTCCCGCTGCGGTGCAGAACCTGGAAGGGGAACTCGCCGCCTTCGAAAAGAGCGATTCCACCCAGATCGTGGTGCTGACAATCCCCTCGCTTGAGGGGCAAACTCTCGAGGAGTACTCCATCCGTGTGGTGGAGGATTGGAAGATAGGCCAGAAGGGAAAGGACAACGGAGCCCTGCTCCTGATCGTCAAGAATGACCACAAGATCCGCATCGAGGTGGGCCGGGGGCTGGAAGGAAAGCTCACGGATCTGGTTTCGGGTCGCATCATCCGCAACGAGATATCTCCCGCCTTCAAAAGCGGCGATTACGACGGGGGCGTTGGCGCCGGCGTGCGCGCCATCATGGCCACGGTCCGGGGGGAGTACCAGGCCCGGACCGGTGACATCCGGCAGGGTAAAAAGGGAGCCAACCCGATCTTCACCTTCCTGGTCTTTGTGCTGGTGGCGGCCGTGTTCCTCGGGGGGATCTCCCGGCTGCTCGGGGGGGTCGCCGGGGCGATCGGTTTGCCGGTGGCCGCTTTTCTGTCGTTTTCGGGAGTTCCCACGCTGGTGCTGGCCCTTCTGGGTCTCGCCGGTTTCCTGCTCGGGCTTTTCCTGGCATTCCTGTTTGGCTCAGGGGGGCGCGGCGGAGGTTTCCGGGGCGGCCCGTTTTTCGGCGGCGGCTTCGGCGGCGGCGGCGGAGGCGGAGGGTTTTCCGGCGGGGGTGGCAGTTTCGGCGGCGGCGGCGCTTCGGGCGACTGGTGAGGGGAAGACCATGGCAGGCAAGAGTGCGGAATTCTTCAGCGATGCGGATAAGGAGCTGATCCGGCGGGCCGTGGCTGACGCGGAGAGCCGGTCCACCGGAGAGATCGCCACCATGGTGGTCCCTGAAAGCGAGCGGTACCGCGAGGCCGAGCAGCTCGGTGCGCTGCTCGTGACAGGCCTGGTGGCGGTCATCGCTGCCGTTGTCCTGCATCACGTCACCATCTGGACCTATATCCCCCTGGTGTGCCTGTTGTTTTTCCCGATACTGGGCCTGTTCCGGCGCTTTCCCCGGCTCAAGCTCTCCTTTGTAGGACCGCGCCGGCAGGCCGAGGCGGTGCGTGACAGGGCGCTGCGCGCCTTCTACGAAAAAGGGCTCTACCGCACCCGGGAGGAAACCGGAATACTGGTTTTCATCTCGCTTCTGGAACGCAAGGTCTGGATTCTTGGCGACCGCGGCATCAATGAAAAAATTCCGGCCGGCTCCTGGCAGTCACTGGCCGACGAACTGGCCGCGGGAATCCGTTCAGACCGGGCCGTCGCTGCCCTTTGCCGTGTGGTTGCCGCCTGCGGCAGCGAGCTGGCCCACCATTTTCCGCGCCGGGCCGACGACCGCAACGAGCTTTCCGATGAGATCCTGACTTCCTGAACCCCGTGGAAATCCCGCTAGTACCCAGTCCAGCTTGATATTTCTGATAACGGTTCAACACCATCTGCTGTTTTTTGTAGGTTGGCGGTGAACGGTCTCATCGTGAACCCCAACGTTGCTCTGTTGGGGTTCACGATGGAGCCGTTCACCCCAACCTACACCTACAGCTACAGCCGGCTAAAGACCGGAGTTTTAAGCTGGACTGGGTACTAGTTGCAGATTGCCGCCTGTCGCCCCTCCCGACCGTTTCGCCTGCCGCTTAAAACTGCCGTAACCGATACCATCGGACGAAAAAATGGTTGACTTTGCGGCAGCTTCCCTTTCATTATAATAAATCACCTTCAGGCACTGCATCACTGCGCGGGTAGGGCGGCAAGCCGACCTCGTACCCGCACGGCAGGGGGCTCCCCCCGAATTTAGCGCCCCTTTTTCTTCGGGGCTTTGGCAGGAAACCATGAAACCAGACGCTGCCGGATTTAAAGCAGGAGACATCGCATGACTGCCGATATCGAGACGTTAACCCCTTCGCTCAAAGAGCAATCACGCAAACCGCTGGGACAGATCTTCGTCGAGCGCGGCCTGCTGACAGAGGTTTCCGTGCGGCGGCTGGTCGAGCACGCCAAAAGCAAGGACATTCGTCTTGGCGAACTCCTGGAGGTAATCGGTCTCGTCACCCAGGAAGAGTTGGCGGAAGCCCTGGCAATCCAGTACCGCTGCAGAAAAATCGTTGATTTTGCCAAGTATGCCTACCCAAGCGCCATGTTGCGCCTCGTTCCCATGGAAATGGCTGTGAAAAATACCATTTTCCCCCTGAAGATGGATGATGGCAAGCTGGCTCTGGCAGTCGCCGACCCGACCACGGAGGGGCTCTTCGAGGAAATTGCCGCCCGGCACAACTTGAAGCCGATCCTCTATGTCGCCACCCGCTCGGAGATCAACCGGGCCATTGCCCGCCACTACCTGGGTCAGGCGATCATGGCGCCCAATGCCAAAACCATTCTCCTGGTCGAAGACGATATGCTGGCGCGGGAAATGGTAGCGAAGATCCTCAAGAGGCAGGGGTATGAGGTGGAAACGGCGGTCGACGGGATGGATGCCTTCAGTAAGATTTTCACCCTCAAGCCGAAACTTGTCATAACCGACAAGGTGATGCCCAAGCTGGGCGGTTACGAATTTCTCTTCGCCATACGCAATATCCCGGAATTCCGCTACATGCCGGTCATTCTGATGACGGCGGCGGCAACACCCGATGAGGAAAAGGAAGCGCTTGAGAAGGGATTCTTCGATTTCGTACTGAAGCCGGTAAAGGAAATCGGGCTGCTGACGCGGGTCCAGAGGGCATTCCAAAGCAGCGAAAGGCTCTACGGCAAAACCGGGTGAACCCGGATCGGTCTTCATGCTGACAGAGGCGAATCGGCTGCCGGGCAGCAACCCTCCTGATTGCATATCTCCATCAATCCCCTTTCCTGGTCGCTATCCGCACTGTTCCGTCTCACCCACGCCTTTTCCGCTTTTTCTGCTGGCGGTTTTTTCTGCAGATGTATTACTAATGAACTTAGCTGGATCTGCCGATGAGCTTGCTTGCGTGCAATGAATCAGGCTACCTGGCACCGCGTTACCGCATCCGGGCCGGTGGCCGAAAGCTAAACCAGAGGCACGGCAGCCCCGAGGAAAAGTATGACCGAACTCCCGGAAAGACCCGAACCGAATAAAGCAGCCAGGAAATTCATGGTATGGCTGGTGGCCGTCGTGCTGCTGGTTGACCTGTCGGTAATCGCCCTGGCGTTTTTTTCACTGCGCCAGAGTTGGCTTCAGTACGGGAAACAGGCCGCGGTCCAGACCCAGAACCTGTCGCAGGCGCTCGAGTACAGCATCGCGGGGATCATGGACAAGACCGATCTGGCCCTGCTTTCGGTGGCGGACGAGGTGCAAAGGCAAGCAGCCCGCGGAGGCATGGACGGTGCGGTGCTGAACGCCTGCATCGCCCGGCAGTATGCGCGCCTGCCGGAGTTGGACGGCATCCGGGTGGCGAACGCACAGGGTGAGGTCTGGTACGGTACCGGTGTCGCGGCAGCCATCAAAGTCGCCGACCGTGACTACTTCCTCCAACTGCGCGACCACCCCACGGCGGGTCCGGCCATTTCCAGGCCGGTGATCGGCCGCATCAGCGGCAAATGGGTGCTGATCGTCGCCCGCCGCGTCAACAATCCTGACGGCTCCTTTGCCGGCGTGGTCTACGGGCCGATCGCGCTGGAGCGTATCATGAAGATCTTCGCCTCGATTGACGTCGGTCATCGTGGCGCCATCAGCCTGCGCGACGAGACCATGGGGATCATTGCGCGCTACCCGGAATCGAAAGGGGTCGGCAGCGTCGTCGGCAACAGGAATATCTCGCCGGAGTTGCAAAAGCGCATCGAGGCGGGGGAGCGCAGCGGGACCTACTTCACACCCACCAGCTTTGGCAATGTCGCCAGGGTCGTTTCCTATCGCAGGGTCGCGGGCTACCCATTCCATATCAACGTGGGGCTGGCGGCCACCGACTACCTGGCCCAGTGGTGGCGCGACTTGGCCAAGATGTCGGCGCTGGTGGCGCTCTTCGTTGCGGTCGTCCTGGTCCTGTCGCGGCTGGTATTTCTCAGATGGCGCCGCGAGAAAGAGGCGCAAGCCGCGCTCCGCTTGTCCAAGGAAGAGCTGGAGCAGCGCGTGGCGGAGCGCACGGACGAGCTGTTCCGGGCCAACGCGCAGCTTACCACCGAGCTCGCGGAGCGCGAGCGGGCCGAGCGGGGACTGCGCCTGGGGCGCAACATGCTGGCGCAGATCATCGACTCCGTTCCCCAGTTGGTCTTCTGGAAGGACCGCGACAGTGTCTATCTCGGCTGCAACACGCTCTTCGCGCGGGCCGCGGGGCTAGAGCGTCCCGGCGCGGTGGAGGGCAAGACCGATTTCGACCTCCCCTGGCTTGCCGAGGAGACCCGGGCGTACCGCAGCGACGACCGGGCCGTCATGGAGAGCAACCGGCCCAAGTACCATATCATCGAACAGCAGCTGCAGGCGGGCGGTGCCCGGCTCTGGGTGGACACCACCAAGATTCCCCTTTGCAACGAGGCAGGCGAGGTCTACGGCATCCTTGGCGTGTATGAAAACATCACCCAGCGGAAATCCGTCGAGGAGTCCCGCAACAAGGCACTCGCCTTCATCGAATCGCTGCTGGCGTCCTCGCCGACGGGCGTCCTGGTCTACGAAGGGGAGAGCGGCGACTGCGTCATGGCCAACCAGGCCGTGGCGGACATGGTCGGCGGCTCGACGCGGGAGCTTTGTACGCAGAATTTCAGAAGGCTCGCTTCCTGGCGCGAGGCCGGGATCGACCAGATTGCCGAGACGGTCCTCTCCGACGGCGGCACCCGGCAGATGGAAAAAAGCTTTCGAACCACCTTTGGCAGGTCCGTCGATCTCGACTGTTTCCTGTCCAGGTTTGAGGCCGACGGCAAGGCGCATCTGATGTTCATGACGGTGGACGTCTCGGAGAAGAGGCGCCTGGAACAGGAGAACAGGCTCATCGAGGCGCAGATGCTGCACGTCCAGAAACTGGAAAGCCTTGGCGTTCTTGCCGGGGGGATCGCCCACGACTTCAACAACATCCTGATGGTCGTGCTCGGCAATGCAGATCTTGCCCTGATGCGGATCGCCCCGGAATCTCCCGCCCGCGAGAACCTGATGCAGATCGAGCAGGCCGCAGGCCGGGCCGCCGACCTGGCGCGCCAGATGCTCGCCTATTCGGGAAAGGGGCGCTTCGTCATCGAGAACCTGGGCCTCACGGCGATCGTCGAGGAGATGTCCCACATGCTGGAGGTATCCATCTCCAAGAAGGTGGTGCTGCGCTACGATTTCACACCCGATCTTCCCGCGGTCAGCGCCGACGCCACCCAGTTGCGCCAGGTTATCATGAACCTGGTCATCAACGCTTCCGAGGCGGTCGGGGACGACAGCGGAGTGATCTCAATCAGCACCGGCGCCATGGAGTGTGACAGGGCCTACCTGTCGGATTCCTGGATCGACGACCGACTCCCGGAGGGGCTCTACGTCACCCTGGAGGTTACCGACACCGGCTGCGGCATGGCAGGGGAGATCATCGCGAAGATTTTCGACCCCTTCTTCACCACGAAGTTCACCGGCCGCGGGCTCGGCATGGCCGCGGCACTGGGCATCGTGCGCGGCCACAAGGGTGCCATAAGGGTCAAGAGCGAGCAGGGGAGGGGAACCACCTTCAAACTGCTGCTCCCGGCCTTGTCGCGCCGTGCTGAACCTCAGGAGCGGTCAGTCTCAGCCGAAGACGTCTGGCGGGGGAGCGGGACGGTGCTCCTTGTGGACGACGAGGCGACCATTCGCGCCCTGGGCAAGGACATGCTGCAGTCGCTCGGTTTCCGGGTACTGACCGCTTGCGATGGCCGCGAGGCGCTGGAACTCTTCGAAAGCAACAAAGGCGACATCACCTGCGTGCTGCTCGATCTCACCATGCCGCGCCTGGACGGCGAACAGGCCTTCCGTGAACTGCGCCGGCTCAACCCGGCGCTGAAGGTTATCATCTCCAGCGGCTACAATGAGCAGGAGGTTACCCAGAAGTTCGTCGGCAAAGGGCTGGCGGGTTTCATCCAGAAACCGTACAAGGTGTCCGAGGTGAGCCGGAAACTGCAGGAGGTTCTCGGCGGAACTCCATGAACCCCATGAAGCCCGTGAAAAGGCGACTTCCGGGCCAGCGTTGTCCGGTTTGATTCTTGCCTGCAAAACCACAAACGAAAAATTGGCCACAAAACGCACAAAACCAGTAGTTTTTTGCCCACTCACAACAATCGCCGCGGCTTAAAGTCTAAATATCAATTTACAAACAAGCTCAAACTAATTCCAAAAAAGAAACCAGAATCTTTTTAGCCGCAAAAAGGCACAAAATGCACAAAATAAACCTTTAATGCCCTTAACTTTTTGCGCGTTTTGTGCCTTTTTGTGGCGAAAAGATTTTGTGTTGTTTGGTTATTTCAACTTTACGGCGATTGTCGAAAGCAAAAAGCAAACCGGGCACTGCTGCTTCCGGGCAGGTGAAGGCAAAAGAAAAGCGGGACGGATAAAAATCCGTCCCGCTTTTCCTGCTTTATGCCGCCCTTGACGATCCGCCTTCAGTCCCGGCCGGCTACTTCCCGCCGGCGACCATCAGCTCGCTCACCAGTTTGGTGAAGCGAAGCGGATCCTTGATGGGCGTTCCCTCGGTCAGGAGCGCCTGGTCGAAGAGAAGCTCGCAGTAGTCCGTAAGCTTCGCGTTCTCCTTGTCCTTGTCGAACATCGCCGTCATCACCTGCATGATCGGGTGGTCCGGGTTGAGTTCCAGGATGCGCTTGGCCTCGGGGACCTCCTGGTTC
>Ga0209125_1001931_pt1 | contig 17486 bp, 18 predicted proteins | sample BarGraIncub1131A_FD_184503 | JGI IMG/M metagenome (GOLD analysis project Ga0209125, IMG submission 184503) | Arctic peat soil microbial communities from Barrow, Alaska - Barrow Graham LP Incubations 11-31A (SPAdes) (version 2) | ecosystem: Environmental > Terrestrial > Soil > Wetlands > Peat...
GTCGCAGCTACTGCGTATTGAGTTGCGGCGGCGCTCCGCTGGAAATCATTAAGCAGTACATCGAGCAGCAGAACAGACCCGACAACTAACCGGCGCTATCCCCCTCCATCCAACCCGGTCGGCGGTGCCTTCGCGCAGCATGGCCTCGGGCCAAAAGGTTCGCAAGCGAACCAGTGCGGATTGGGTGGAGCCCCTCGCGCATTGGGTGGGAGCTGCTCGCGTTCTGGACGCTGGTACCGATGCTCATCGTATGCGCCGGACGCGACCGGACGCTGAACGTCGCCACGCTGGCTTTCGCCATTATCGGCATCGGCTCGTTGGGCTGCATTATCGGCGGCGGATTCAGTCAGCGCATCGGCAGCGCCAGCGTCGCGGTGGCGGCGCTGGCGCTCTCAGCTAACGGCTGCGTGAGTTTCCCTTCCCTCGCCGTGGCCCCCGCGGGTACCGTGCTCGCGCTCCCGCTGCTTTGGGGCAGGAGCGTCGTTGCCGACTCGCCCCAATCTTCCGCGCTCTGGGCCAAGGACTGCCCGCCCGAAATCGTCGGCAGCGCGCTCGCCATTCAGAATACCATTGGCTTTTCCATCACCACGGCCGCCATCCCCTTCACCACATCGCGGATTGAGGACTGGGGGCTGCACGTCGCCTGGCTATTGCTGCCCGGCCCCTTATTTGGGCTGATCGCGCTTCGTCCGCTCTGGCGGCGCACGCGCTGATGGCTACCTCGGCAGCTACTGCCGGCCGCCGGCGCTAAGCACCTTTCAACAGGAAAATCCACGAAACCGTTAAAATCGCCTCTTTCGAACCAATAGCCACGCCCCACGATGAACTTTATAAATACCCTCAACGCCGCCTGGCGCAACCGCAACAGCCTGCTTTGCGTCGGTCTCGACCCCGATCCGGCGAAATTTCCCGCCCACCTGCAGGGCCGGCCGGATGCGATCTTCGAGTTCTGCAAGGGTATCGTCGATGCGACCGCCGACCTCGTCTGCTGCTTCAAGCCGCAGATCGCTTACTTCTCCGCGCGCCGCGCCGAGGACCAACTCGAGGCGCTGATCGCCCACATCCACGAAAAACACCCGGACACGCCGGTGGTTCTCGATGCCAAGCGCGGCGACATCGGCAGCACTGCCCAGCAATATGCCGTTGAGGCTTTCGAGCGCTTCGGCGCCGACGCCATCACGGTCAATCCCTACATGGGCCGCGACTCGGTCGAGCCCTATCTGGCCTACCAGGACAAGGGCGTCATCCTGCTCTGCCGCACGTCCAATCCTGGCGGCAGCGATCTGCAATTTCTCAATGTCGGCGGCCCTGGTACGCCCGAGCGACTGTACGAGCGCGTCGCCCGCCTCGTGGCGCAGGAGTGGAATACGAACGGCCAGTGCGCACTCGTCGTGGGCGCCACCTTCCCTGCCGAAATCGCCCGCGTACGCGAATTGACCGGTGACCTGCCGCTGCTCGTACCCGGTATCGGCGCCCAAGGTGGCGACATTGCCGCCACTGTGCACGCCGGCCGCAGCGCCCAAGGGACCGGTCTGATGATCAACTCCTCGCGCGCCGTCCTGTACGCCGGCACCAAGGAAAATGCCGGCGCCGATTACGCCGCGGCGGCGCGGCGCGTGGCGCTGGAAACGCGCGACGCGATCAACCGCAGCCGTTGAGGGCGGTCCGACTCGTGACGCGCAACAGCCAGAAAATCCGCTTCTTCCGCTCACGCATTCCGTCCTTCGCGTGCGCCCCCGGCTGCCACGACTGCTGCGGGCCGGTGACCACCTCGAGCGACGAAATGGCCCGCCTGCCGCGCAAGAGCGCCGCAGCGCAGGCGGCGGCGTTAGCCGAACTGAGTTGCCCGCACCTCGGCGAGCAAGGCTGCGAGGTCTACGCCGAACGCCCGCTGATCTGCCGCCTATTCGGCACCACGCCGCGCCTCGCCTGCCCGAACGGTCAACGCCCCGAGGCGATGCTCGATCCGCAGGTGGAGCAGCAGATCCACCGATTTTTCGCCGAAACACGTCACGTCCTGGTTTGACCGGCATGCCCGAAGAGATGCCCGCCGACACCTATGTTTCATCCTGGACATAGTCTTGTGACGAGGAGAAGGCATTGCTGCCGCCGCTGATAGGCCACGGCGCCCCCTGTCAGCAGCATCATCAGGGAAAACTCGGCGATCAGCGTCACCAGGGCGCCGTCGAGATAATTGCTGGAGCGCTGCAGGATTTGCGCAAACAGCGTTCCAAAAAGCGCCGACCCCAATCCGAAAGCCGCCTGCTGGATTGTGCTGAGCATTGAGCTGCCGGCGCCGGCCTGTTCGGCCGGCACCTCGGACAGGCCGATGCGAAAGAAGCAACTGACGATGAAGGCCTGCCCGATACCGATTAACACGGTCGCCGGAATCAGATTGAGCACGCTAAGCTGCGGCCAGGCCCACTCGAGCGTCAACATCAACCCGACGAGGCCGCTCATCTGGATCGCGCAGCCAAGCAACAACGTTGGCACCTTGCCCAAACGTACCACCACCCGCGAACTGAGCAGTGCGGCGACAAAGTAGGCCACCCCCAAGGCTACGAACGCGTCGCCCGATTGCTGCGGCGTCTGTCCCGCGCCACCCTGCAACGTGAGCGCCAAAACGAACATGAAGCCACTCCAGCAGGCGAAAAACAACACCCCGAGAAACAAGCCGAAGCGCACGCTGTGCAGGCGCAGCAAAGACGGCGGCAGCAGCGGGGCGGCGTCTTTACGCTCCTGGCGCAGTTCGACCCACCACAGTGCGGCGAGCAGAGGGAGCACGGCCGCCAGAAGAGCCAGACAGGGCCAGGTCCACTGCAGCGACGGCCCGAGAGCCAAGGGCAGCAGCAGGCTCAAGATGACGCAGGTAAGTAGCAGCGTTCCCGGCAGGTCGACCGTTGCGGCGTCCTCCAGGCAACTTTCGGGCAGCCAGCGGTAACTGCTGACCAACACGGCGAAGCAGACCGGCAGGTTAATCAGAAACACACTTCGCCAACCCATCCCACCGAAGTCGGCTGACACCAGGTAGCCGCCGAGCACTTGCCCGAAAATAAAGGCCAATCCGCCGATCGCGCCGAAAAAGCCAAGGGCACGCGAATGCGCGTGGCCGCTCAAGCCGACATGGATGGTCGCCAGTACCTGTGGCACGATCAACGCCGCCGCGACGCCCTGCAGCGCGCGCGCCGCGAGCAGCATCCAGATCGAATCGGCCAGCCCGCACAATAACGAGGCGATGCCGAACAGCAGCACCCCACAGCGGAATATGCGACGCCACCCGAAGCTGTCACCCAGCCGTCCACCCATTGCCAGACAGACGGCAAAGGCGACGCCGTACACCGCCACCATCAAAGCCAGCGCGCTGGCGCTGACCTGGAACGAATGAGCAATGGCGCCCAACGCGACATTGACGATGGAAAAATCGATCATCGGCAGAAGTTGTCCGGCGAGCAGCACGTAAAGGCCGGCGTTGGCAAGTTCGGGTGGGGTATTGAGCCTAGTCATGGCACCGCCTTCGCTATGAAATGGGAAGAGAAGGCCTTAGTATGTTTTCTTTTGTAGACTGGTACCAGAATCTAGTTATCCTGGTATAAACGATACCTCTCTGGAGTTTCTGATGGATGTTGACTGCCGCGAAGCCATGATCGTCCCCCAGACGCCTGCCGAGCGCCTTACCGATGCCAGTCGCGCGCAGGAGCTTGGCGCGTTTCTGCGCGCTCGACGCGAAAGCCTCGACCCCAAGCGCATGGGCCTGTCCGGCATCGGTCGGCGCCGGACGCCCGGGCTGCGACGCGACGACGTGGCACTCCTCGCTGAGATCAGCGTCACCTGGTACACGCGTCTCGAACAGGGGCGCCCGATCCGCGCTTCGGCCAAAGTACTCAACGCCATCGCCGCCGCGCTGCAATGCAGCGCGGCTGAAACGCAGCATTTGTTTACGCTGGCCGGCCTCAAAGGACAGTTCGCCGCAGAACGGGCGCCGAGCTGCGAACATATCTCCACCTCAGGCCAGGCCATTCTCGATCGTCTCGACCCCTTTCCCGCCGTGATCCAGAGCGCTGGTTTCAGCATCATCGCCTGCAACCGGGCCTATAGCCGACTCGTTGGCGTCGATATCGCCACACTGCCCAAAGAAGACCGCAATTGTCTTTATCTGGCGCTCGCCAACCCGACCTGGCGAGCGCGCCTGACGGACTGGGACGACATCCTGCCGCGCATGGTCGCGATGTTTCGTTCGGCGATGGCCGAGCATACGAACGATCCGCAATGGGAACGGCAGCTTCAACGCTACTTCGAGGTTTCGGATGAATTCCGGCAAATTTGGCAACGCTACGAGGTACGCGGTATCGAAAATCAGATCAAACACTTCCTTCTGCCTGATCTGGGCGTCATCACGGTGCAGCAGACCAACTGGTGGTCGGCGCCGAAGAATGGAGATCGCTTGCTGGTCTATGTTCCTGCCGACGAGCACAGTGTGCAGTGTTTGACGCATTTGGCCAACGAAGCGAGCAAGGCAGAGATATCGAAGCCTTTACCGTCAAACAAGATGACTTCGACGTACTGAAATCGAGATTGGAATTTCAAGCAAGCATGCTTGAAGACGGCAAGATGGCGTGCGCTTCCGAACGCGGCCGGCGCCCCACGCGACGCGGGTGACAGACTTCAAACGACCTCCCGGCGCATGATCCTGCGTGCTTGCCAGTCCGCGCGTTTCGTCGGACCATGACGACTCCGTATTCCGAACGCCCTGTGGTGGGAAGCCAATCCATGTCGCCAGCCCTGATTCGCCGCCTGCTCATCGGCCTTGTGGTCGTTCTTCTGATTGCCGTCGGCATCTGGTGGGCCAGCCAGCCCAAGCCGGTGGCCGTGGTGCTCAAGGAAATCGATCTGGGCCGCGTCGAATCGACCATTGCCAACACCCGTGCCGGAACGGTCGAAGCGTGCCTGCGCACGAAGCTGTCGACGATCATCGGCGGACGCATCGAAGTGCTAGCGGTGAAGGAAGGCGACCGCGTCAAGAAGGGGCAACTGCTGATGAAGCTGTGGAACGACGACCAACAGGCGCAGAGCACCCTGGCGCTGACGCAGGTGGCGACCGCCCGCCAGCGCGTGAACGAAGCCTGCACGCAGGCGGCCAACGCCGAGCGCGAAGCCGAGCGCCAGGCCTCCCTGCACGCTCGCGGCTTCGTCTCGATATCGAGAGAGGACGCGGCGCACGCCGAAGCGCAAGCCAAGCGGGCCGGCTGCAATGCGACCAAGGCCGATGTCACGCAGGCGCTGGCGAAAGTCAGCGCGACGCGCATCGAACAGGGCCGCACCGTGCTCTACGCGCCTTTCGCCGGGACTGTCGCAAAGATCGTCGGCGAAATCGGCGAATACTCCACACCGTCGCCGCCGGGCGTGCCGACGCCGCCGGCCATCGACCTGATCGATGACTCCTGCCTCTACGTCAAAGCGCCAATGGACGAAGTCGACGCGCCAAAGATCGTCGCCGGGCAGCCGGTGCGCATCAGCCTCGACGCACTGCCCAAGCAGTCCTTCCCGGGCAAGGTCAGACGGGTCGCGCCCTATGTTTCCGCCGTTGAGAAACAGGCGCGCACGGTCGATATCGAGGCGACGCTCGATAATCCCGCAGCCCCCGGCAAACTGCTCGTTGGCTACAGTGCCGACGTCGAAGTCATCCTTGCCGTGCGCGAGAAGGTGGTGCGCGTACCCAGTTCGGCGCTGCTCGAAGGCGGCCGCGTGCTGGTCGCCGGCGTCGACGGCCAGCTTGAAGAGCGCAAGATCAGGACGGGGCTTGCCAACTGGGAATACAGCGAGGTACTTGAAGGCCTCGCCGCCGGCGACCGCGTGGTGACCTCGCTCGAGCGCGAAGGCGTCAAGGCCGGCGTGCCTTTCTCGGTGGACGACAAACCGGCGACCAAGTGATGAGCTTGCCCCTAATCGAGCTTGTCGGTATCGAGCGCGTCTTTCAGCTCGGCGACAGCGAGGTGCATGCGCTGCGCCGCCTCGATGTTGCTATCGCGGCCGGCGAATACGTTGCGGTGATGGGGCCGTCGGGCTCCGGCAAATCGACGCTGCTCAACCTGCTCGGCCTGCTCGACCGCCCGAACGCCGGCACTTACCGCCTCGAAGGCACCGACGTCACCACGCTGTCCACCGACGAACAGGCGCGGGTGCGCAGCCAGCGCATCGGCTTCGTCTTCCAGAGTTTTCACCTGGTACCGCGCCTGACTGCCGCCGAGAACATCGCCCTGCCGATGATGCTCGCGGGCATCGCGCCGGCGCAGCGCGCCGGGCGCGTGGCCCAGGCCCTCAAGGACTATGGCCTGGAGAACCGCGCGGGCCATCGCCCGCACCAACTCTCCGGCGGCCAGCGCCAGCGCGTCGCCATCGCGCGCGCGACCATCATGCAGCCGGCCGTGATCCTCGCCGACGAGCCGACTGGCAACCTCGACCGCAGCACTGGCGAAGAAGTGATGCGTCTACTCGAAGTGCTCAACGGGCGTGGCGTCACGCTGATCGTCGTCACCCACGACGCCGCGCTCGGCCGCCGCGCCTCCCGACAACTGCTGATGGAGGACGGCGCGCTGCAGCACGACAGCGCCCCCAACACTGCTCCATGCGCGCCCCCGACCTAATCCGTTTCGCTCGCGACGCGGCGACAGGGAACCCGCTGCGCACTTCGCTGCTGGTCCTCGCCATGGCGATCGGCGTCGCCGCCGTGGTGGTGCTCACGGCGCTCGGGGACGGCGCGCGCCGTTACGTGATGAACGAGTTCTCGTCGATCGGCAGCAATCTCGTGATCGTCCTGCCCGGCCGCTCGCAGACCGGCGGCTTTAACCCCGCCAACGCCATCACCAACACGCCTCGCGACCTGACCATTGACGACGCACAAGCGCTGCAGCGGGCGCGCGCCGTGCGCCGTCTGGCGCCACTCGCCGTCGGCACATCGGAAATCAGCGTCGGCGGCAAACTGCGGGAAGTGATGGTCGCCGGCACCACCGCCGAGTTCATCGACGTGCGCCGTTTGACGATGGGTCAGGGCCGCTTCCTGGCGGTCGGCGACTGGCGACGCGGTGCAGCGGAAGCTGTGATCGGCGCCAAGATCCGCAACGAGATGTTCGGCGCCGAGCCGGCGCTCGGCCAACTGGTGCGCGTTGGCGACCGGCGCTTTCGCGTCGTCGGCGTCCTCTCGTTGGTCGGGCAGGGCCTGGGCATGGAGACGGACGAACTGGTGATCGTTCCGGTCTCACTGGCGCAGGCCATGTTCAACAGCAACACGCTCTTTCGCATTCTGATCGAAGCGACCAGCCGCGAGGCGATCGAGCCCGCCAAGGCGCAGGTTGCGGAAATCCTCAAGTTGCGGCACGAGGGGGAGGAGGACGTCACGGTCATCACGCAGGACGCCGTGCTCGCCACCTTCGACCGCCTGCTCGGCACATTGACTCTCGGCGTCGCCGGCATCGCGGCGATCAGCCTGGCAGTCGCCGGCATCCTGGTGATGAACGTCATGCTCGTCTCGGTCACCCAGCGTACCGCCGAAATCGGACTGCTCAAGGCACTCGGCGCCACTGATTCGACGATCCGCCAGGCCTTCCTGACCGAGGCGACGATGCTCTCGCTGGCCGGCGCACTGCTCGGCTATGCGCTCGGCCACGCCGGCGCCGCGCTGATCCGCTACCTGTACCCGACCTTCCCGGCCTATCCGCCCGGCTGGGCGGTGCTCGCCGGGCTGGGCACCGCCCTGCTCACCGGCATCCTTTTCGGCGTACTGCCGGCACGGCGCGCGGCACGGCTCGACCCCGTGCAGGCCTTGTCGAAACGATGATGCTCTTTGCCGACACCACCCGCCTCGCGCTGCGCGCCATCACCGCACAACGCCTGCGCAGCTTTCTCACCCTGCTCGGTATCGCCGTGGGCATTGCGGCCGTCATCCTGCTCACCTCGATCGGCGAAGGCATCCACCGCTTCGTACTGGCCGAGTTCACACAGTTTGGCACCAACCTGATCAGCATCGCACCGGGCAAGGTGAAGACGTCCGGCCCGGCGCCAACCGGTATCCCGACTTCGGTCCGCCCCCTGACGCTGGACGACGCGCGCGCCATCGAACACCTGCCGCAGGTGACGGGCCTGTCGGCTACCGTGTGGGGCAACACCGAAATGAACGCCAACGGCCGCCTGCGCCGCACCACCGTATACGGCGTTGGCGCCGACATGCTCCGGGTCTACAGCATGAAACTGCGCACCGGCCAGTTCCTGCCGGTCGAAGAATCGGAGAACGCACGCTCCTTCGTCGTGCTCGGCGCCAAGCTCAAGAGCGAGCTGTTCGGCGGGGCCAATCCGCTCGGCGCCCGGGTGCGCATCGGCAACCTGCAGTTTCGCGTCATCGGCGTGTTGGAAGCGAAGGGGCAGTTCCTTGGCGTTGACCTCGACGATACCGCCTACATTCCGACCGCGCGCGCTCTCGAACTTTACAATCGCGACGGGATGATGAAGATCGACCTGGTTTATGCCGCCGGCGCGCCGGTGGCGCAGGTCAGCGCAACGATCAAGGCGACGCTCGTGGCGCGTCACGGCCGCGAGGACTTCACCATCACGACGCAGGAAGACATGCTGCGCACGCTGTCGAAAATCCTCGACATCCTGACCATGGCGGTCGGCGCGCTGGGCAGTATCTCGCTGCTCGTCGGCGGCGTCGGCATCATCACCATCATGACCATCGCCGTGGCCGAACGGACTGGCGAAATCGGCCTGCTGGTGGCGCTCGGCGCGCCGCGGCGTACCATCCTCATCCTCTTTCTCGGCGAGGCGGTTGCCCTCTCGGCGCTCGGCGGCATCATGGGGCTCGCCCTCGGCATTGGCCTCGCGCAGCTGATTCACTTGCTGTTGCCGGCGCTGCCGGTGCATACGCCGCTTGCTTTCGTTCTCCTGGCGGAAGCCATCGCCATCGTCATCGGCCTGCTTGCCGGTGTGCTACCGGCGCGGCGCGCGGCGCGGCTCGACCCGGTCGAAGCGCTGCGCGCTGAGTAGCGCGGACGCGTCCCGCGCTCTGCGTTGCTCAGGCCGGCGAAACTATGGCGCGAAAAAACGACTCAAAGCTCCAGTAGCGACTAACGGAGTAGCGGCATGTTCTCGGTTTATGGCGTGCGCGGGCAGGTCTTCCGCGGTACGCTCGAAAATCTCAGTGAAATACCTGAAGTACTGGGTAGTCGGGCGGCACGCGCCTTCGCGCGGGAGGAAGAAGTCGGCACGCCGATCCGGAAGGCTCCGCCAAGCGACGCCATCGACGCTTACCGAAGCATGCTGCGCGTCGATCAGGAACGCGGCCCCCTCTACTACGCCTTCCAGATCATGCACAGACGGGTGGTCTCGATCTCCGCGGACGACGAACTCCTCGATGCGTGGCGCATCCTGCTTGACAACGACATCCAGCAAGCGCCGGTCCTCGATGCCGCGCAACATCTGGTTGGCATCATTAGCGAGCGAAACCTGCTGGGCACCCTCAATCCCGGGCAGGAACAGACGCCCGGCGCTTTGAACAGGAAAGTCCGCGAACTAATGACTTCCCCCGTGGTCACCGCCGACCCGGGAACCGACATCCGGCGTATTGCCCGGGTGATGCTGGAGCATGGCGTCGGCGGGGTGCCTATCGTCGACGCCGATGAGACGCTGGTGGGCTTCGTGTCGCATAGCGACATCCTGCGTGCGGTCGTCATCGACCCGCCGCTAAGCCTGTGGCGTTGATTTGCTGTTTTCTGAACGGTGACGGAATGGGCGTAAAAATAAAACGCGGCACATGCTAGATGCACGTGCCGCGCCTGCTGCGAACGCCGGTAAATCAGGTCTTGGGTGTTGCCGGGGTGCTCGTTTCGCTCTTGCCACCCGAGGCTTTATCGCCCGGACACGCAACAGCAGACACACCCGAAAGCGCCAGCGCCAAAGCCATCAGGCCGGCGATTAGTTTTCCCATACGCTTCTCCCCGTTGCAGCCAACATCGGCACAATCCACTCTAGGCCGAACGCGCGCAAAACTCAAGCCTCTTGCGATGGTGGCGCCCAGCGCCTTGGAAAGCCGGGCTTGGTGGCATGGTCGCCCACGACTTCTGTTAACATCTGCCCTACCCCACATGCTTCACAGGAACCCATCATGCGTCTGGACGACGAAAACGAGAGCAGCAACGTAGAAGACCGACGCGGCGAAAGCGGTGGCGGCATTGGCCGCGGCGGTCTCGGCATTGGCGGCGTGGTGCTGGCGCTGGCGGCGAGCTACTTTCTCGGCATCGATCCTTCGCTGATCCTCGGTCTCGTCTCCAACACCGGCAGCCAGTCGCAGCCGCTAGCAACGGCGCACAAGCCACCGGCCAACGACGAAATGGCCAAGTTCGTCTCAAAGGTCCTCGGCAGCACCGAGCGGACCTGGAGTGCCGTTTTCAGCGAGCGCGGCGGCACTTATCAGGAGCCGAAGCTGGTGCTGTTCAGCGGCTCGACGCCAACCGCCTGCGGTACCGGCCAGGCGGCGATGGGCCCCTTCTATTGCCCGTCGGACCGGAAGGTTTATATCGACCTGGCCTTCTACCGCGATCTGAAGGAACGCTTCCACGCGCCTGGAGAATTCGCCGAGGCCTACGTGATCGCGCACGAGGTCGGCCATCATGTGCAGAACCTGCTTGGCATCTCGGCCAAAGTGCACAACGCACAGCAACGCGCCGCCGGCAACCCGGCCAAGGCCAATGCGCTGTCGGTACGACTGGAACTGCAAGCCGACTGTTTTGCCGGCGTCTGGGGCTATCGCGCCGACAGCATGAAGCACATCCTCGAACCCGGCGAAATCGAACAGGCGCTGACCGCCGCTTCGGCGATTGGCGACGACCGACTGCAGAAGCAGGCGCGCGGCTATGCCGTGCCCGAATCCTTCACCCACGGCTCCTCCGAGCAGCGCGTGCGCTGGTTCAAACGCGGTATGGAGAGCGGCGACATGAAGCAATGCGACACCTTCAAAGCGGCAGCGCTCTAGGAGACCCGACTTTGCTCAACTTTTCCCCCGTCATGCGCTTGCTCTCCGCCCTCTGGCTGTTCACGCCAATCCTCGCCCACGCCGGACTGCCCCGAGCCGCCAGCGTGCCCGGCGGCGTTGCCGTCATCGCCTTAGGCAGCGTTTCGAGCAACGTCATCCCGCCGCGCGCCTGGCTCGGCGAACAGCCGGTGCTGGTCAGCGCCGAAGGCGATCGCTGGTACGCGGTGGTCGGTCTGGCACTCGATCTGCCGCCCGGCTCGCAGGAACTGCGAGTACGTACGGGGGATGCCAGCAGGACCATCGGCTTCGAGGTCAGCCCCAAACAATATCCCGAGCAGCACATCACGCTCAAGGACACGAGCAAGGTGCAGCTTTCAGCAACCGACGAGGCGCGTGCCAACCGGGAAGTGGCGACCATTCAGGGCTTGAAGCACCACTGGCGCGAAACTGCGGAAACCGACGCGAGCTTCATCCTGCCGGCCAAAGGCCGGCTGGCCGGGCGCTTCGGCCGAAAACGCTTCTTCAACGGTGAGCCGCGCGCGCCGCACGCTGGACTCGATGTCGCCGTCGCGCGCGGTACGACGATCCAGGCGGGTGGGCAAGGCACGGTGCTCGCCGTCGATGACTATTTCTTTAACGGGAAAACCGTCTTTGTGGACCATGGCAACGGGCTGATCACCATGTACTGCCATCTCGACCGCATTGACGTACAGGCGGGACAACCAGTGCGCCAAGGCCAGCGCCTCGGCCTATCGGGCATGACCGGTCGCGCCACTGGCCCGCATCTGCATTGGAGTGTGGTCCTCAATGGTGCCATGGTCGATCCGGAGCTGTTCATTCCGGCAGCACGCCAGGACGCGCCGAGTCGTCCTTAAAAGTGCTCGTCCTCGCGCAAGAAACGCCACTGGCCGAGCGGCAGGTCGCCGAGCTTGACGCCACCAATGCGCACGCGCTTCAGACCGACCACGCTTAGCCCTACGAGTTCGCACATGCGGCGGATCTGGCGCTTGCGCCCCTCGCGCAGCACAAAGCGCAACTGATCCTCGTTGAGCCACTCGACCTTCGCCGGTTTCAACTGCCGATCGTCGAGGCTCAGGCCGTGGTTCAACAAGGCGAGGCCCTTGGCGTCGAGCCGGCCCTCGACGCGCACCAGATACTCCTTGTCGACGGTCGAGTCCTCGCCGATCAACTGGCGCGCCACGCGCCCATCCTGCGTCAGCACGAGTAGCCCGGTAGAATCGATATCGAGGCGACCTGCCGGCGCCAGACCCTTCAGGTGCGCCGGGTGGAAAGGCGGCGTGCCCGGCGTTGCGTACTGCGCGTCCGGCAAGACCAGTGTCACCGCTGGAATGAAGCCCGGCTCCGGCTGCCCGGAGACGTAACCGACCGGTTTGTGCAGCAAGATCGTCATTTGCCGCTGCTGGCTGGCCTGGGCTTCCCGGGACAAAGTGATTCTTGCTGTCGGATCGACGCGGGTGCCTAACTCCATCACCCGCTGACCATCGACAAAGACGCAACCGCGCTCAATGAAAACATCGGCCTCGCGTCGCGAACACAAGCCACGTTCGGCCATCAGCTTGGAGATGCGCACGCCGCTTTGCGGCACGTTGACGACCGGGGCCGTCGTTGGACGCGTGGACGTTGGCCCGCGCGCCACGACCGGCGCCCGCGAGGGTGTCCCGCGCGGCTTCTGCTGCGACTGCCGGGGTGGCGGTACCGCCGAGACGGCCGCCTCGACAACCGATTTGCGCCTTGGCGCACCACCACGCACCGGCCGACGGCCCGTGTTGGTAAGCGCTTCATCGCCCGCTACTTTGGGCGGCAAGCCCAGGGTCTTGCGCGGCGGATTAGCCATTGAATTTCGCCATCGCGTTCAGCGGATAGCGATCAGTTCGACTTCGAAGACCAGCGTCGCGTTCGGCGGGATGACGCCGCCGGCACCGCGCGCGCCATAACCGAGCTGCGGCGGAATCGTCAATTTGCGTACACCGCCCACCTGCATGCCTTGCACGCCTTCATCCCAGCCGGCAATCACGTGACGCTGACCGAGCGGAAACTGGAAGGGATCGCTGCGATCTTTGCTCGAATCGAACTTGCTGCCATCGGTCAGCCAGCCGGTGTAATGAACGGTGACGTTCTGGCCAACCGCGGCGGTGGCGCCGGTACCGATGGTCAGCTCTTCGATCTGCAGGCCGCTGGCAGTGGTGGTGATGGACATATCGCTTCCCCGAAATTAAAAGGCGAAGTTTAGACCAGTGGGCGCTTGGCGGCCAGTTCGACAAGCGCAATTCACCAGTCTGCCGTCACCGGCCGTCGGCTTTCGGCTAAACTCGGGAAAAGACGTCTACCGGGGAGGTAGTTCATGGATGTTCGCTCAATCATCGCACCGGTCATTGCCGACAAGGAAGCACTGCAGGAATTCATCGACGGACTGATCGATCACGCGCCGACTATCGAACGTGATGTTGCTCTGCTAAAAAGTCACCCTGGCGACCGTGAAGTCATCGGCAACCTGTTCCGTGCCGTGCACAACATCAAGGGCGACGCCGCCCTGTGCAAGATCGAGCTGGCGGTCGCCATTGCTCATCCAATTGAAACGGTGCTCTCGCGTTTCCGCGATGGCGAGATCCTGTTCTCCGACGTGGTTGCCGAAGCCATCTTGCTCGCCATCGACCGTTTGGAACTGGCCGCCGAAGGTCTTTCCTCGGGAAAGTCGCTCGATGCTTTGCGCCTATTACCGATGGTTCAAGGACTGGAAAAACTCGCTTTGGCCACGCCGGCCACCCTCGACACTTGCGCCAGCGCGATGATTCAAGAGGTTACCGGTTTTCGTCCGGCCGCTTCCGCGTCGATATCGACCCATGGCAACGTATCGTCGATACCGAGCGGCTCGAAAAGCCGGGTTTCCGAGGATCTGCGCTTCTTCCGCTCGTTGGCCCATCAACTCGAGGCGCGCTCGGCGCTTTTCAAGGGGCGCACCATGCGCATCCTGCGCCTTGCACTGGAAACTAACCAGATTGCGGAGAAGAAGATCGACCCGGTGCAACTCGAAGCGGCCGTTTACCTGCACGATGTCGGCATGATGTTTCTGCCCGAATCGGTGTGGCTCAAACTGGATCATATGACGCCCGACGAAAAACAGGCGCTGCGGACTCATCCCGACTACGCGGCCGGGCTGCTAAGCCGAATGGAAGGCTGGTCGGCGGCTGCCGAAATGGTCGCCCAGCATCATGAAATGCCTGATGGTGCGGGCTATCCAAAAGCCCTCAAGGCGAGCGATATCTGCGAGGGGGCTAAGATACTGGCCATTGTCGACGCGTTCGAGGCGGTCATGCTGAAGCATATCCACCGGGGAAAAAACCGCTCGGTGCTGCGTGCCATCGCCGAAATAAACGCCTGCGACAAGCAGTTTTCACCGGAATGGATTGTCCCGTTCAACCGCGTTATCCGTCGCACGGTCGAGGCCTGATGCCCGCGCCATCCGCCGATCTGGCACGCCGCTTCGGCGGCATTGGCCGACTGTACGGCGCGGCCGCACTGCAACGCTTTCAGGCCGCACATGTCTGCGTCGTTGGCATCGGCGGCGTCGGCTCCTGGGCGGCCGAAGGACTGGCCCGCTCGGCCATCGGCCATATCACACTGATCGACCTCGACATGATTGCCGAGTCCAACGTCAATCGGCAGATCCACGCACTCGACGATGAATTCGGTAAGGCGAAGGTCAGCGCCATGGCCGTCCGTATTCGTGCCATCAACCCCGGCTGCGAAGTCACCGAGATCGAGGATTTTGTGACCGCGGAAAATCTCGAGGCGATGCTAGACCGCGGCTTCGACTACGTGATCGACGCCATTGACCAGGTGCGTACGAAGGTAGCGATGATCGCCTGGTGCCGCCTTCGTGGTCTTCCTTTGATTACGGTGGGCGGCGCCGGCGGCCAGATCGACCCAACGCGCATCGAAGTCGGTGATCTGGCACGCACCATACAGGACCCACTGCTTTCCCGGGTGCGCTCGCTGCTGCGCAAGGAACACGGTTTCACCCGCGACCCGAAGAAGAAATTTGGCGTGCCGGCCGTATTCTCGAGCGAACCGCTGCGCGATCCGGAAAGCAGCGCAGCGTCGTGCGACGCGTCACCCATGCTTGCCGGCCTGAACTGCGCGGGATTCGGCTCGTCAGTGTGCGTAACGGCGCCATTCGGGCTGGTCGCTGCCGGAGAAGTACTCAAGCACCTCTCAATCAGGACGGATCCTGCGTAGGAGATCACTTTCTTCCCGATGGATTCTCGCGACGGATTCCGCGACGGAGGTACCCGCTTCGTTCGGGTCAACGCTGTGCATCGAGCCAGATGCCCAACCCCTGCGCGTTCAAGTCCAAGTCGCCGGCAAAGACCTTCAATATCTCTGCTGGCGGCAGATGGCAACCAAATTGACTGGCTTCGTCGACCAATAGATGCGCCAGACTTGCACGAATACGTGAATGACGATCTTCACCAGCATTTTTTTCACGTTTAGCGATATCTACATGAGCATCAATCAGGCGATGTAACTCGCCCGCTTTGGCTGCCACATCCGTCACCTGGCTGTAATGTGTCAAGTACACGGCTGCCGGCTGATAGGACATCAGCAGATCGAGCGAAGCGTGCAAAGCCTGCGGATCGAACTGCACGGGCGTCGTCGTCGGGAAGATGAACTGGCGACCGTCTGTATCCAGTTCGCGATACGAAAGGCCGAAAGTATCGCCGGTGAAAATGTGCCCGCTCTGGCGATCGACGATGCAGATGTGATGCCTCGCGTGACCGGGGGTATCGATGCACAATAGTTCTCGGCCGGACAAATGGACGGTCAGCCCGTCGCTTGCCTCGATGATTCTCGCGGCATCGATCGGCAGTACCTCACCGTAGAGGCGCTGAACCTCAGCTGGCCCGTAGACCGCCGTTGCGCCCGCCACCAGTTTCGATGGATCCGCCATGTGGCGCGCCCCGCGCGGATGCACGACCAGACGGGCGTTCGGGAAAGCACGCATCATGGCTCCCGCGCCGCCGGCATGATCCAGGTGAACGTGGGTGAGAATGACATAGTCGACACTGTCCGCCGAAAGGCCGAGAGCCTCGAGTCCCGCCAGCACGCCAACCAGGGATTCGTTATTTCCGGTGTCGACAATCGCTACCCGGCCGTTCGCGACAATCAGGTGAATGGCCGCCAGTTGTGAGCGAATGTAGTCGGCATCAACGGCGTAAATACCATGCTCATAGCACATCAAAGAGTTCATGGACGGCACTTCCTTCTGACGAATCGGCGATTATAGTTGCCATTGCCAGACGCTTGTGACAGGCTGCCCGCTTTCTTTTTTCTGTGTTTTGCAATGACACATTTCTTTGCTGACGATGGGGAAAAAATTCACCTCAAGATATCGGGCGAGGGCCGTCCGATCATCATGCTCCATGGTTGGACGGCAAGTGCTCAGGAATGGTTTCCCTTCCTCGATCGGCTGACCGCCCACCATCGAGTCTATCGGTGGGATGCCCGCGGACACGGTGGACACCGCCTGACTCGCAAGACAGCACCCACGGTCAAGCGCATGGCAACCGACCTGCAAAATCTCATGGATCACTTTGACCTGCAGGAAGCGTTTGCCGTCGGCCACTCGATGGGCGCTCTGACCCTGTGGCAGTACATCCAGGAACACGGCTGTGAGCGCTTAAGAAAGGTGTGTTTCATCGACCAGTCGCCCAAATTGATAACCGACAGAGGATGGCCACACGGTGTCTACGGTGACTTCACCACCGAACGCGCTACTGCCTTCCTTGCTCAACTGCAAGACGATTTCGCCGAATCGGTCTTGCGGCTTAGTGCCTTCGGTCTCAACGAGCGCGCACGGCAAAAATATGAAGAAAACGCGAAAGGCTGGGAGAAAGCACGTAACTGGCTGAAGAGTCTCGACCCGGAGCCGTTGATCGCCTGCTGGCAAAGCCTCACGGAAGCGGACTACAGGGCGACACTGGAGCGCATCAACATCCCAGCCCTCCTGATTTACGGAGGAGCGAGCAATTTCTACCGCAGCGAGACGGCTCATTACGTCAAGGAAAGAATCGCCGGCGCCGTTCTGCGCATCTACGAAGATACCGACCACTCACCACATCAGTGGCAACGCGAGCGTTTCGCAGATGACCTATTGGAGTTCATTGGTCGAACTTGAGCTAGTCGGCGCAACGTCCCGCGAAATTCTCGCCAACATCGGGTTCAGGTAATGGCTGAATTTTCGGCAAGGCAACGCTTGCGGCTGCCGATGCGACCGGGGCAGCGCAGTCTGAACCTGTCGAACGCGGTAGCGGTGACGGTTTTCGAGGTTTGGCGACAGCAGGGTTTTGCCGGCAGCGTTTAGGGGCGTTGGCGGGGCCGGGAAGGGCGGGGAGAGGAAGGGAGAGCAGAAAGCACGCAGCCCTCACCGCGTTGGCGGAGAGGGCTGGGT
>Ga0209125_1001935_pt1 | contig 17444 bp, 16 predicted proteins | sample BarGraIncub1131A_FD_184503 | JGI IMG/M metagenome (GOLD analysis project Ga0209125, IMG submission 184503) | Arctic peat soil microbial communities from Barrow, Alaska - Barrow Graham LP Incubations 11-31A (SPAdes) (version 2) | ecosystem: Environmental > Terrestrial > Soil > Wetlands > Peat...
AGGCCAATGGCGGCTCGAGCCATGCAGTCGAGCAGCACGCGGGCCGGATGTTCGCGGTCGCCAAAAAAAGATGAGTCGAGCAGAGCCGCCTTGAGCAGCGGAATTTGCAGCCGACCGATCGCGGCCTTAACCGCATCGGGTAGTCGTGCCTCGTCGAAAACCGCCTCAAAGACCCGCGCCAGCACGTCGATCGAGGCCGTTTCCGAGCCGCGCAGCAGCGCCCCCAGTTCGCCGGCCTTGACCGAGCGCAGCAGATCGCCCGTGACCTCGTTGCCGGCGCTCGGATCAAACAGATCCAGACTGCTGGAATACAGGCCTTGGCGCTCGTTCAGGCGCGACAGCAACTGCTCGAACATGGCCATGCCGACAGCGGCAAGCGCCGGGTCCAGCGCCGCACCGCCTGGGGCAGCGCCAGCGCTCTGCCCCACTCCCGGCATTGCCCCAATATGCGGTTGTCGGCCGAGCACCGCCTGCTGCAGGGAAGCCAACGGATCGGCGGCCGCGACCGAAGCAGCCGATCCAGACCAGCCCGCCTGCTCGCGCACACGCGCCAGCGGGGCCGCATGCACATTGCGGCGCGCCAGCAGTTCGTTCAGTTCGGCGTAGAGCAGCGGCAGATCGCGCGTCAGGTGCGCTTCGATGCCGTGCAGTCCGGCCAGAATATGTTCCTGAGTGCCGCCGAGTGCGGCGAACATGGCCTCGAGACCACGGCAGACGCCTTCCGGCCCGGCCGGGTTTTCCGTATTGCGCAGACCGGGACGCTCGAGCAGGGTGACGAAACGCAGGCAAAGCCGCATCTGGTGGCCACCACAGTTCTCGAACAGGCGTTTGGCGACTTCCCCGAGTTCGAGCGAAAACTCAAGGGCGTCGTCGGCCAGCATCGTGATGCGCGACGCTGTCAGGTGCTCAGCCTGCTCAAAAGCGGTCTGCCCGCTGTGCGCGACCATCTCGTCGAAAAACTCGCCGGCCCCCTGTTGCAGCGCCTCGATGGCCGGCGCTGACGAAACTCCCGTGGCGCGCGCGATGCCCGCCAGTCCGTTCAGGTAGAACGCCCGGCACTCGCCGATCAGCGCCGCGGGGTCGGAAAACTCCCCGGCGGACGTGGATGCTGCCTGGACTGCAAACTCTTCGGACATTGCCGAATCTCTTCATCAGGTAAAGCGACGCATAGCCGTCGCGGGCCACCAGCCCGGGGCGATGCACCGCCACCGGAAAGCGCTGTAGTTTATCGCAAACCGCTCTGTCCGCCTCTCCTGCCGCGCCGTGGTGGTACGAGCGTTTCCAATACTACCAATATTACTGTTGCACTTCGGAATCGGCTCCTTCATTCTGCGAACTCTCCCACCTTAGAATCGAGAGTCAAGCCGACCATGCCCCGCCCTCTTTGCCGCCTATTGCTCCTGGTCTTGCTGTGCGCTGCGGGCACCGCCCGGGCGGTGGGCGGGCCCGACTGTTCGCGACCGATGACCCTGGCTTTGCATGAACACGGGCTGCTCTATTCGTCGGGTACGGGAGCGGGCATCGACAAGGACTTTGCCGACGAACTGATCAAGCGCAGCGGCTGCAAGGTGACCGTGACGATCATGTCGCGGGCCCGGATATGGCAGTTGATCGAGTCGGGCGCGCTCGATTTTAGCCTGTCTGGCATCAGCAACGAGGCTCGGGACAAATACGCCGGTTTCGCCTGGTACTTTGCCAACAAGTACTATCTGCTGGTACGCAAGGACACCAAGGTGCAAAAGATCGCAGATTTCGAAAACGATCCCCAACTGCAACTGGGTGTCATCCGCAGCTTCCGCTACAGCAAGAACGCCAACCGGCTGGTCGACCAGCTCAATACGCAACACCGGGTCAGCTACTCGTCGGGCCTTGATCCGCTTTACGACGTACTGGCCCTGAACCGGATTCAGGGCATGATCATCGAACCCTTTGACTATTCGCAGGTGGCCGGCAGTTCGATCCGGGACAGCACAATCATCGTCGACACCGGCGACGAACCCATCCCGCACGGCCTGATCATGTCGAAACAGTCCGTGACACCGGGCGAGCAAGACAAATGGCGAGCCCTCGTCAAAGCCATGCACGCCGACGGCACGACGCTACGCATCTTCGCAAGATACTTCAGCCCCGACCTGGCCAAGGCCATGGTCAACTTCTGAGCGGGCCGGTGAGCCGGGTTCGCCAAAAACTCCTGCTTCTGCTGATTCTCGCCGCTGCGCTCGGCGTGACCGCGCTACTCTGGCGTCACGAACAGCAGAATGTCGCGATCACGCGCCAAGCGCAGCTTGATGCCGAACTGCGCGGCGCCGCCGCGCGCATCAGCCAGCGCATGGTCGCTTACGAACAGATGCTGCGCGGCGTGCAAGGACTCTTCGCGACGAAGAACATCGGGCGCCAGGCATTCCGAGCCTACGTCGAATCGCTACAGCTTGGCGCCGACTTCGCCGCCATCGAAGGCGTCGGCATTGCGCTGATCGTTCCCCAAAGCGACAAGCACAAACACGTCGAACGCCTGCGCGCACAAGGCTTCCCGAAGTACTCCATCTGGCCGGCAGGCGAACGCAACAGCTATGCTCCGATCACGCAATTCGAGCCATTCATCGGCCGTAACCGCTCTGTCCTCGGCTTTGACCCTCTCGACACCGCGCCACGGCGAGCTGCCATGGAGCAAGCGCGCGATTCGGGAAACGCGGCACTGACTGGCAAAATCCAGCTGATCACGCGGCCAGAAACCGAAGGCGAATCGGGCTTCCTGATGTTTCTGCCCATTTACAAAAACGGCTCGCCGCACGACAGCGTCGAAACGCGTCGCGCAAGTCTGCTTGGCTGGGTGTTTGCCCCTTTCCAGATGAGCAGCCTGATGGCTAGTCTATACGGCGAGTCCAGTCTCAGCACCGAAGTCAGGATCTACGACGGTGTGGAACTCTCCGCGCGCACCTTGATGTACCATTCCGCCGCGGCCGACGACACGCCGCCAGGCGAGCGCCTAGCGGCAACTGAATATATCCAGATTGCCGGCCATACCTGGACAATGGTGATCAGTCTTCGTCCCGGCACCGCAGACCAAAGCGGCGTAGACAAATCACAGCTAATCGGGATTTCCGGGATCGGCCTGAGCCTGCTGCTGACGCTGCTCACTTGGCAACAGCTCACCGGCAGGATGCGGGCGATCGCGCTGGCCGGGCAGATGACCCAGGAATTGCGGGAAAGCGAGACGCGTTTTCGCCGCATGGCGCAATACGACGCGCTGACCGAGGTGCCCAACCGGGCGCTGTTCGGCGATCGCCTGCGGCAAGCCATCGTCCAGGCCAAGCGCGATCAGACGCACGTGGCGCTGATGTACGTAGACCTCGACACCTTCAAGCCGATCAACGATACCTATGGCCACCATACCGGTGATCTGGTACTCAAGGCGGCAGCTGCCCGCATGCAGGCGTGTGTGCGAGAATCGGATACCGTCGGACGGATCGGTGGTGACGAATTCGCCGTGTTGTTGCATCTGGTCGATGATCGGCAGGACGCCATGACAGTGGCCGAGAAAATTCGCCAGGCACTGAATGCGCCGCTGGAACTGCCAGGCGCGCCCGTCCTCGCGATTCCTTCGAGTATTGGCATTGCCATCTATCCCGAGCACGGCAGCGATGATGCGCTGCTCTCGAGGAACGCCGACGATGCGATGTACGTGGCCAAGGCGCTAGGGCGCAACAACGTGCAATTTTACCGCCAGGAACTGGCGCTTGCGCCGCCCGAAGCGGTCATCTAGACGGCCGGCGCGCGGTGCAACGCCGGCATGACGCCGCACTCATACGGTCGGCAGGCGCAAAACGACGGCTAGCCCGCCGCCCATCGCGCCATCCAGCGTCACCTCCCCCCCACAGCCCGCGACAATGCGCCGCACGATCGCCAGACCCAAGCCGCAACTGCCGCCGGTAGCCCGCGCCGGATCGATCTGGGCGAAGGGTTCGAGCGCTCGGCCGCGCTGCGCTGCGGCAATGCCCGGCCCATGATCGCGTACGCGCAACGTCACCGTGCCGGGTTGCTCGATAGCGAGCGCGACTTCGACTGGCGGCGCGCCATACTGCAGTGCATTGTCGATCAGGTTGTCGAGCAGGCGCTGCAGGCTCCCGGGAGCCATGGCAACTTGACACGCCACCGCTGTGTCGTCGACGGCCATCTTGATCGGCCGCCCGAGCTCGCAATGACGCGCCACCTCGTTGCTTACCGCATCCGCCAGCAGGAGCGGCGCGGCGGGCTGGACGGGGCTGTCCTCGCCGCGCAGAAAGGCCAGGCACTGGCCGACGATGCGCTCCATGTCTTCCGCGTCGCGGGCCAGACCGGCCTGCTCGCTTTCGTTTTCCAGCAACGCCAGGCGCACCCGCAAGCGCGCCAGCGGTGCCCGCAAATCATGCGTCAGACCCGCCAGCATCTCGCTCCGCTCGCGCCTGGCGTAGTCGAGCTGTTCAAGCATGGTGTTGTGACGCTCGGCCAGTCGCCGCACTTCCTTCGGACCGGCCGGTGTGACCGTGCGTGCTGCGCCGTCGCCGGTGGCGGCCACCGCCTCGCCAAGGCGCGCCAGCGGCCCGACAATGCCGCGCACGAAGAAAGCGGCGATCAGTAGCACGGCGGCCAGCGTGACCGCCAAGCCGCCCCACAGCTCGGGCGGCAATTCCTGCGGCTCAAAACGCGGCCGGGGCAGAACCAGCCACCAGCGTTCGCCGCCAGCCATGAAGCCGATCCACAAGGCCCCGTGCCGGCCAGAACCGACATGGCGCAGCTCAATCGCCTCGCCGAGACGCTCGCTCACTTCCTCACCCAGGCGATGGGCAAAGCCGAACTGCGGCGTAAGGGTCGGCACTTCGGAGCCATCCGGGCGCAACTGCAAATCCTGCTCGCCGGTCTCGCTGGCAGCCAAAGCGCGCCGCGCCACTTGGTCGAGGCCGGGCAGGACGGTCTGCAGCAGACGCACCTGCCCGCTCACTAGTTGCACCGTCTGATCCATGTGCGAAGCGCGGCGATAGTGGCCAACCAGCGAAAAAGTGGCCAGTTCGGCGACGGCGATGACGGCGATCACCAGCCAGACGGTGCGCGCCGCTAGCGAATCGGGCAACCATTTCATGGCGTTTCGCCTGCGGTGACGTCGCCGTCCGGCACGAAAACGTAACCGACGCCCCACACGGTCTGCAGGTAACGTGGATGCGCGTGATCAACCTCGATCAGGCGACGCAGGCGGTGCATCTGCACGTCGATGGCACGGTCAAAGGACTCGCTCTCGTCGCCACGCGTCAGCTCGAGCAGGCGCTCGCGTTTCATCGGCCGGTTCGCGTTTGCGACCAGGGCATTGAGCAGCGCGAATTCGCCGCTGGTCAGCGCCACCGACTCGCCCTCGCGCACCAGTTGGCGGGCGCCGCGATCGAAGGTCCAAGTCCCGAAACGGACCATCCCTCCCTCCGGATCCGGGGCGGCCGGCGGCCGCGTGCCGCGGCGTAGCACGGCCTCGATGCGGGCGACCAGCTCGCGCGGATCGAAGGGCTTGCCGACGTAGTCGTCGGCGCCCATTTCCAGCCCGATGATTCGATCGACCGGCTCGTCGCGCGCCGTCAGCATGATCACCGGTAACGTCTCGCCACGCCCGCGCAGACGACGGCAGGCGGCCAGCCCGTCTTCCCCCGGCATCATCAGGTCAAGCACCACGAGATGCGGCTGATAGCGCTCGAGGTAGGCGTCGAGCTGACGCGTGTCGGCCAACAGCAAAGTGTCGAAACCGTGGCGCCCGAGGTAGGTCGCCAGCAGTTGGCGCAGTTCGGGGTCATCATCGATCAGGAGAATCTTTTTCATGGCATGGCCCACGGTGGTATGGCAGCCATTCTATGCTGCGGCCCGCCCCGGAAAAGTCGGCTGAAACAATTTGCAATCGTCACTCCCAGCGGCGCAATCGTTTGCAACGAAGGACCTCCGACAATGGCGCCGTCACGAGAGGCCGCCGCGCGCAGTCCGCCTCCAGATCAATCAACTCGATAGCCAAAAGGAAACTGACCATGAAATCGAAATTCACTCCCCGCGTTATAGTCACCGCCCTGGTTCTGACCCTCGGCGCGGCCGCCACGGCTTTCGCCGTTGGCTCGGACCACGAGCGCTGCGGCGGCGCCCGCATGGAGCACCACATGGGTTACGGCATGAAAGACATGGCGCGGCTGCACGATGACCTGAAGCTCGATGCCAAGCAGGAAACGCTCTGGCAAGACGCCCAAAAGGCAACGCAGGGCAGCCGCAACGCGCTGCGCGAGCAAATACGCAAGCAGCGCGAGGACACGCTGGACAAGCTCAACCAGCCGGGTGCCGATCTGCGCGCTATCCTAAAACAGATGGACGAAGCACGCGAGGCCGGCCGCAAGGAGCACGAAGCCAGCCGCGACCGCTGGCTGGCGGTCTATGACAGTCTCAATCCCGAGCAGAAGGAAAAAGCCCGCCTTTTCTTCAAGAGCAAGCTCGAACACGCGGACCACCGGCACGACGGTGGCAAAGGCGGCCGCGGCTGAGCGGCCGCGTGCGGCAGTAGACACTGCTTGACTCAACGCTTTCGGGCCCCTCGTGGGGCCCACTTCTTGGTACACGCAATAGGTTACAGCTCGACCGGCCAACGCCAGGACTTAGCCCACAAAGAACCCTGGCTGAAGATCGCAAGCCTTCCAAACCGGCCGCGGCGAAGAATCGAAAGATGGTATCTGCTCCTACGCCTAACGACGTCGGCTTCCCACTTCATTGGCCGCTGGGCAATGAGGGCAGGCCTGACGCAGCCTGCGTGGGGTGAGACGGACAATCCTGCCGCCTTGAGAATAACAACCCTTTCGGTACGGAGATTCTGGCTGGCGTTGTAGTCGCCGTCGTGAATCTTCCTGCACCCCACACACGGCCAGTCCCGATCTGAAAGTTTCAGTTCCTCGTTGATCGCGCCGCAGCACGAACAATATTTTCTTGCGCAGGCAAGCAGCAAGTCAATCTTTACAACTCGTCCGCCCTGACGGTTCAGCTTGTACTCGACATTCGTCAAAAGGGCGTGCCAGCCAACATCGGCCATGGCGGCTGAAAGCCGCAGGTTCTTCAACATACGATGTGTCGGCAAGGACCGCTTGGTTTTCGGCCGCCAGTTGCCTTGACACTTTATGCAGAAAGACCTTCGCGCAACATCAACGGTCTGTTGGAATATTTGTTCCGCAACAAAGCGGTCGGCCAATGACTGTTTGAAGGATCTATCCTCATCACATTGTCATTCGATTGTCGAAACCAAAAAACGTCAGGATCCCTAGATCGGAGAGGCCGTTAGTCGAAGAAACCTACCCGCCCTGTCGACTCCGTGAAACCAGCCAGTACCTCGTAGACGCATGGTACGACCTGCGCAACCGTACGCTCGCATACCAGTCTAATCATCCATTGGTGAAGCTGTCCAAGTGTAGGCATACGCGGAACAGCCAATGGTAGCCATGCCGCGGGTGGTCACAGTAATTAGCCGTTACCGCTCTTGCTTCGTTGACTTGAATCAATGTCGCATATTCCATCGCCATTCATAATCGCGCGCTTTGGCATGGTCGACTGAAAAGTGAGGGCGCAAGACTTCCTGTCCAATGAGTGACATTCCTTGACGAAGGGTCCTTCCCTTGAGATGCGCGCGTCTTGATGAAGCGCGAGTTCAATATCCGTAAAATCAAGAGCAATCGTTGATTTATGTCCAAGAAATAACAATCTGATCTGGAAAGGCATCAACATGAAGAAAGAAATCGCATCCCTACTAATGGTCAGTGCGGCCATTGGGGGCCTAGTGGGCTGCGCTACTGAAGACTCTCGAAGTCTTCCTATCGCCAAATCGGTTTCGTCGACCGTTGCCTATAACGGCGCGCGCAACCCCATCTCCGTCGGCAAGTTCGACAATCGCTCGACTTTCATGCGAGGTATCTTTACCGAAGGTGTCGATCGCCTTGGCAGCCAAGCCAAGACAATCCTGATTACCCATTTGCAACAAACCAATCGCTTCAATGTGCTCGATCGCGACAACATGTCCGAAATCAAGCAGGAAGCTGCGCTAAGCAAGACCAGCCAGGCGCTGAAGGGGGCACGTTATGTGGTAACGGGTGATGTAACCGAGTTTGGTCGTAAGGAAGTGGGAGACCATCAATTGTTCGGCATCCTTGGTCGCGGCAAACAGCAGATCGCCTATGCCAAGGTCGCCTTGAACGTGGTCGACGTACAAACCTCTGAAGTGGTCTTCTCTGCTCAAGGGGCTGGCGAATATAGCCTTTCAAACCGTGAAGTCATTGGTTTCGGGGGGACTTCTAGCTATGACTCGACCCTGAATGGCAAGGTTCTGGATCTCGCCATTCGTGAAGCGGTAGATGCTTTAGTGGCCGGGGCGGATTCCGGTGCTTGGCTGAAGTCCTCCTGATGCAGGCCAGCAAATTATGAGCATTTCAGAAAATACGTTGAGGCTGTGCGCAATCGCCTTATTCTCGTCAGCCCTCTTGTCCGGATGCGCCACCCATCAGCAGCAACCCTTGTACTACTGGGGCGACTATCAGGCTACGGTCTATGGTCACTTCAAGGGGGAAAAAGGACCGGAGGAACAAATTCTGGATCTCGAAAAGACACTGGAGAAGGCTCGAGCTCAAGGCAGGGCGGTTCCGCCCGGGTTTAAGGCTCACCTTGCCATGCTGTATGGTCAGGTGGGACGCTCTGATCGTCTGATTGAAAACCTTGAGGCGGAAAAGCAGCAGTTCCCTGAGAGCACGACTTTCATGGATTTTCTACTCAAGAAGTTCAATCCATCCTGATGCTATGAAAGGCCCTTTTCTATGAAACAAATGTTGTCCATCAAATGGACCGCATTGCTACTGGGCAGCCTGTTGCTCGGTGGCTGCGCGACGCAAACGAAGAACTATGACTATTCGGCGTTCCGCGAAAGCCGCCCTGCATCGATTCTCGTCCTTCCGCCACTGAATAACACGCCTGATATCAACGCAACGTACAGCATGCTGTCCCAGGTAACGTTGCCGTTAGCTGAATCGGGGTATTACGTCCTACCCGTGACTCTAGTCGATGAAGCCTTCAAGCAAAATGGAATGACGACACCGGCGGATATTCATGAACTGCCAATCAAGAAGCTTCGCGAGATTTTTGGTGCAGACGCGGCCCTATATATCAATGTTAAGCAGTACGGCACATCCTATGCGGTGATCTCAAGCGAGACTAGGGTGACTGCCGAGGGGCAACTGATTGATCTACGTTCCGGCAGGACGCTCTGGCAGGGTGCGGCGACCGCTTCCAGCGCCGAGGGGAACAACAATTCTGGGGGAGGCCTGATTGGCTTGTTGGTCAAGGCGGTGGTTAGCCAGATCGTCGACACCTTGAACAACAGGGGGCATGCCATAGCGGGAGTAACCAGTACAAGACTACTGGCTGCCGGGCGACCGAACGGGATTCTCTATGGACCCCGTTCCCCAATGTATCTGAAGGATGGCTCGCCGACGCTTCAATAGATGCTTGGTCAGGAGCGAGGGGGAGGGCAGAAATCCCTTCCCCAAGCTCTATTGGCGAGCGATTTCGATAGGCAAATACGCCATCTCGTCGCCCCAGATGTCTTGCCTGAAGATTGAGGGTCGGCTGCAATATAAAGATGTAGTCCGCACAATGGTCAGGTCTCCACGGCCGTTGAGGAGGAACTGCCGTATGGGCCAGCTGGATGCCCAATGCCTGTGTTCACATCAGCTACCCGATCTCTTGTGCGTCTAATCTATGCCGGCCTCGATGACAGCCCTTGGCCGCCAACTTTTCTGGCTCAAGCGGGGCATACTCATTGATGCATTGGACTAGGCAGACCGAACAACGTGACTCATTCAAAAGGGATGGAGGACACCACCGCGGCCGTCTGTTCTGAACGGCCGGATGAAGGGGGCCCCCTATTCTTCCTCGACTCGGACGCTCTGGTGCTGCACCACCAGTTGCTGTTGCGTCGTCGTCGGCACCGGTGCGTAGTGCGAGAAGGCGATGCTGTAGGCGCCCTGCCCGCCGGTCAGCGACTTGAGGCGCGACTGGTAGTCGTCGAGTTCGGCGAGCGGCACCTGACCGGTAATCGCCGTCGTCCCGACGCCGCGCGGCTGAGTGCCGGTGACGTGACCGCGCTTACTGGCCAGATCGCCGGTGAGATCGCCGATTGCCGCCTCCGGGGCGAGGACCTCGATATCGACCAGCGGTTCGAGCACGATCGGGCTGGCAGCGCGGATGGCTTCGGCGGTGGCCTTGCGCGCCGCGGTAAAGAAGGCGATGTCCTTGCCGTCGACGGCATGCGTCTTGCCGTCATAGACGGTAACGCGTAGATCATGGACCGGGAAGCCGGCGATGACGCCGTCGGCCAGTGCCTGGCGCACGCCCTTTTCCACTGAAACCATGAACACGCTGGGAATGGCGCCACCCTTCACGACATCGACCAGTTCAAGTCCGGCGCCGCGTTCGAGCGGCTCGACACGGAGCGCCACTTCGCCGAACTGACCGGCGCCGCCGCTCTGCTTCTTGTGCCGGCAATGACCTTCGCCGCCCGCCATAATCGTTTCCCGATAGGCGATGCGTGGCGGCTTGCTATCGAGTTCGAGTCTGTACTGTTGCGCCATGCGCGACAGCTTGGTGCGCAGGTGCGTTTCGCCAAGGCCGCGGATCACCGTCTCGTTGGTCGTCGGGTGACGTTCCACCTTGAAGCAGGGATCTTCCAGTTCGAGCTTGTGCAGGATGTCGAACAGGCGCTGCTCATCGCCCTTGCGCCGGGTCTCGACGGCAAGGCCTTGCATCGGCAGCGGGAAGTCGAGCGGTTTGAGGTGGATATGATCCTCATCGTGCGAGTCGTGCAGCACGCAGTCAAACTCGATCTCCTCGACCTTGGCAATGGCGCCGAGGTCGCCCGGCACAAGCGACTCGACCTCGATGTAATCCTTGCCCTGCAGGCGATAAAGGTGGCCGACTTTGAACGGCCGCTTGCCGTCGCCGACGAATAGTTGCGCGTCGCGCCGCACCGTGCCCTGATACACGCGGAACACACCCAGCTTGCCGATGAAGGGATCGCTGACGATCTTGAAAACGTGAGCGAGCACGTGTTTGTCGGCATCCGGCTCGGCCTGGAAGGTTTGGACGGCCGCGTCGCCCGGTGCGCCCCGATAGAAGGGCGGCGGGTTGCCCTCGACCGGATTGGGCGCCAACTGGACCAGCGCGTCGAGCAATTGTGGAACGCCGGCACCGGTGCGCGCCGAGACGAAGAGAATGGGGATCAGGTGTCCAGTACGCATCGCCTGCTCGAACGGCGCGTGCAGTTCCTCCAGACTCGGGTCGGCACCGTCTTCGAGATAGCGTGCGAGCAGGCTTTCATCCTCTTCAACGAGTTGGTCGATCAGGGCGCGATGCGCCGCCGCCACCGAGGCGAAATCGCTCTCGCCGGCGTCGTGGCCGAGCACCTCGACAACCTCATTGCGCTCATGCGCCGGCAGATCGAGGAGCAGGCATTCGCGGCCGAAGCGCTCGCGGATGTCGCCCAGCAGACCAGGCAGATCGACGTTGTCGGCGTCGATCTTGTTGATCACGATCATGCGGCACAAACCGCGCGCCGTGGCCAGTTTCATCATGCGCTCGGTCGATAGTTCGATGCCGGTCTGCGCATTGATCACGACCAGCGCCGTATCGACCGCCGCCAACGCGCCGATCGCCTGCCCGGCGAAATCCGGGTAGCCTGGGGTGTCGATTAGATGCACCCGCGTGCCCTGCCAGTCGAAGCTGGCCAGCGCAGCATTCAGGGAATGGCCGAGTTCCTTTTCCTGGGGATCGAAGTCGCATACGGTATTGCCCTTCTCGACCGCGCCCCGACTGGCAATGGCACCCGCCGCCGCGAGCAGGCTTTCGGCGAGGGTGGTCTTACCGGCCGCCCCGTGGCCGACGAGGGCGACGGTACGAAGTTTGCTGCTGGCGTTCTGGCTCATTTTTCTCTCCATTATTGAACGCACTCCCCAATGGGCAGGCAACAAACACGGCGCCCTTCGGGAGCGACTGGCTACGCAAAATCGATAATTTATTCTACTCCTGCCGGCCACTCGGCAACGCACTTGGCGGGTGGCCAGACTGCACAAACTTGGCGTCGCTCACGGCGTCATCTAGCACGGCTTTGTGCCCTTCGACAAGATGAGCGGAAGCACCGCCCGGCGACGCGAGCCGGCGAGCTCATTTATCCGCTGCACCATCTGCCGGTAGCCGCACGGGCGACTCGCGCGGCACAAGCAGTCTGTGCAGCACTTCAACGTGGTAGACTCCTCAGCCCATCCGATTGATCCTACCAACTCACTCCATCTGATTGATCCTAATATGTTCTCCGGAATCGTTGCCGCTGTCGGCCGCATCACCCAACTCACTCCCCGCAATGATGGCGCCGGCACCCAGCGCCTGACCGTCGACGCCGGCAGCCTCGGGCTCGACGATGTCGCGGTCGGCGACTCGATCGCCTGCAGCGGCGTCTGCCTGACCGTGGTCGAGCGGCATGGCAACAGTTTCTGTGTCGATATCTCGCCCGAATCGCTCTCGTGCACAGCCGGCCTCGACGCGCCCGGTGAGATCAACCTCGAAAAAGCCCTGTGCCTGGCTGACCGCCTCGGCGGCCATCTGGTTTCCGGGCACGTCGATGGGGTCGGCGAGGTATTGCGCTTCGAGGCGGTCGGCGACAACCGCCTGCTCGAAATCCGCGCGCCGCAAGCGCTCGCCAAATACATCGCGCGCAAGGGCTCGATCACCGTCGACGGCGTCAGCCTGACGACCAACTCGGTCGCTGGCGCCACCTTCACCATCAACCTGATTCCGCATACGCTCGAAGCCACGACCATGGCCAAGTACCAGCCCGGCAGCCGGGTCAATCTGGAAATCGACCTGATCGCCCGCTACGTCGAACGCATGCTCAATCCAAACGATTCAGAGGCCGCATAAATGGCACCGCTCAGCAGTTCACCAGCGATCTCGCCGATCGAGGAAATCATTGCCGAAATGCGCGCCGGGCGCATGGTCATCCTGGTCGATGAAGAAGACCGTGAAAATGAAGGCGACCTCGTACTCGCCGCCGAACACGTCACGCCCGAAGCGATCAACTTCATGGTCACGCACGCGCGCGGCCTAGTCTGCCTGACGCTGACGGAAGCGCGCTGCAAGCAGATCGGCCTGACGCAGATGGCGCGCGACAACAAGAGCCTGTTCAGTACCGCCTTCACCGTCTCGATCGAGGCCGCCGTCGGCGTCACCACCGGCATTTCGGCACACGACCGCGCGCGGACGGTTCAGGCCGCCGTGGCGCGCCACGCCCGCCCGGAAGACATCGTCCAGCCCGGCCACATTTTTCCGATCACGGCTAAGCCGGGCGGCGTTCTGGTCCGTGCCGGCCACACCGAGGCCAGCTGCGATCTGGCGCAAATGGCCGGCTTCGAGCCCTCGGCAGTAATTTGCGAAATCCTCAAGGACGACGGCTCGATGGCGCGCCTGCCCGATCTGATCGAGTTCGCCGGCACGCATGGCCTGAAGATCGGCACTATCGCCGACCTCATCCACTACCGCAGCCGCAATGAGACGCTGATCGAGCGCACGCTGTCTAAGACAGTGCATCTGGCGCACGGCGAATTTACCCTGCATGCCTACGCCGACCGCGCTTCGGGTGAAGTGCATCTGGCCCTGACCAAGGGCGAAATCAGCCCGGAGAAGGAAACGCTGGTGCGCGTCCACGAGCCGCTCTCAGTGCTCGACTTCCTCGACCCAAGCAACGCCCGTCATACGTTCCCACTCGACGTCGCGCAGGCCGCATTGGCCGGCGCCGAGGCCGGCGTCATCGTGCTGCTGCACCGCCCGGAAAGCGGCCAGGACATCCTCGCCGCGCTCGGCGAACCGGCGGCCGCCAAGCGCCCGGAAACGAAGTGGGACCCGCGCATTTACGGCATCGGCGCACAAATCCTGCGTGACCTGGGCGTACGCAAAATGAAGCTGCTCGCCAGCCCGCGCCGCATGCCGAGCGTCACCGGTTTCGACCTCGAAGTCACTGGCTATATCGCCACGCCGGCCGAACTCGACAAACCTTGATCCGATCCGCCGCAACCTGGAAAGACGCTGACATGGCCCGCTACGACAACATATACGAGTACCAACCCGCACTCACCGGCGCCGGCCTTTCGGTCGGCATCGTCATGAGCCGCTTCAACCAGGACGTCTGCGAAGGACTGCTCGCCGCCTGCGCGGCTGAACTTAAACAGCTGGGCGTCGCCGAGAGCAAGACGGTGATCGCCACGGTTCCCGGCGCGCTGGAAATCCCCTTGACCTTGCAGACGATGGCGCAGAGCCGGCGGTTCAACGCACTGATCGCGCTCGGCGCAGTGATTCGCGGCGAAACCTATCACTTCGAAATCGTTTCCAACGACTCCTGCCGCGCCCTGATGGAAGTCCAACTGCACACCGGCGTGCCCATCGCCAACGGCATCCTGACTTGCGAAGACGACGATCAAGCTCTGACGCGCATGCAGGAAAAGGGCGCCGATTGTGCCCGCGCCGCCGTCGAGATGGCCAATCTGCTGCGCGCCCTGGGAGAATGAGCGTCATGAGCGACCCAACGGAATCCACCAAGCCCGCCCCACCCTCATCCGACAAGACGGCCCGTCCGCCGGCCAAGTCCTCTGCAGCCAAATCACCGCGCCGTCGCGCCCGCGAGTTCGCCCTGCAGGGCCTCTATCAGTGGCGTATCGGCGGCAACGACGAAGCTGCGATCGAAGCGCACCTGCGCGACGTCGCGGGCTTCGAAAAGGCCGACCGCGAGTTTTTTGTGGGCCTGCTGCGCGGCGTACTCGCGCAGCACGAGGCGCTGCAGGAGCTGTTGCAGATCAATCTCGATCGCCCATTCAACGAACTGTCGCCGGTCGAAGCCTGCGTCCTGCTGGCCGGTGCGTTTGAACTGGGCAGCTACCCGCAGACCCCTTACCGTGTGATCATCAACGAGGCGATCGAGCTGACCAAGGGCTACGGCGGTACCGATGGTCACAAGTACGTCAACGGGGTGCTCGACAAACTGGCCGCCAAGCTGCGCCCGGCAGAAGTCGAGGCCAAGCGCGTACAACGGGCGAAGAGCCAGGAGTAGCAACGCGGCGTGCCCTGCGTCGACCGCGCTTCACCATGCCACCGTCAGAATTCGACCTGATCGCCCGCTACTTCGCGCGGCCGACGCCCTCCGCTATCCTCGGCCCGGGTGATGACTGCGCATTGATCGCGCCGGCACCAGGCATGGAACTGGCAGTCACCACCGACATGATGGTCGCCGGCACGCACTTTCTTGCCGACACCGACCCGCGCCAGCTCGGCTGGAAGACGCTGGCCGTCAACGTCTCCGACCTCGCCGCGATGGGCGCCCAACCGCGCTGGGCCTTGCTGGCCGGTAGTCTGCCGGCGGCCGACGAGGCGTGGATCGCCGCCTTCGCCGACGGCTTGTTCGCCTGCGCCAGACGCTACGGCGTCGACCTAATTGGCGGCGACACGACACGCGGACCGCTCAACCTGTGCATTACGGCCCTGGGCGAAGTTCCCGCCGGCCAGGCGCTACGGCGTTGCGGCGCACGGCTCGGCGACGAGCTCTGGGTCTCCGGCCAGCCCGGCTTGGCGGCGCTCGGCCTGGCCCACCTGCAAAACAAGACGCGCCTGCCCGACGCGCTCGCCGGGCGCTGCCTAGCCGCCCTGCACGAGCCGCTGCCCCGTGTCGAACTCGGACAGGCACTGCGCAGCCGCGCTGTGGCGCATGCCGCAATCGATGTCTCTGACGGTCTGCTCGCCGATCTGTGCCATCTGCTTGATCGCTCCGGTGTCGCTGCCGAAGTGTTCTTCGCTCAGCTACCCCCGTTGCCGACTGGCGCCGATCCCACCCTCGCCCGGCACTGCCAGCTCGCCGGCGGCGACGATTATGAGTTGGTCTTCGCCGCGCCGTCCAAACAACACCAGTCGCTGGCCGACCTCGCCACACAGCTCGATCTACCGCTCTGGCCGATCGGGCGCGTCGTCGACGGCGCCGCCGGCACGCTCAGGCTACTCGACGAAAACGGCCAGCCGCTGCCCATCACCCACAAAGGATTCGATCACTTTGGCTAAGCCCCCTTCCCTTCGCTTTCTCTTCTCGCATCCCGCACACCTCGTTGCCTGCGGTTTCGGCAGCGGCCTGTCGCCCTTCGCACCGGGCACCGTCGGTACCCTCTTCGCCTGGCTCACCTTTCCCCTGCTACGGCCGTGGATGAACGATGTCGAACTGCTTGGTCTGCTCGCCATCTGCTTTGTCGGGGGGGTACTGGCGGCGCACAAGACGGGCGCCGATCTGGGCGTGGTCGACCACGGCAGCATCGTCTGGGACGAAATCGTTCCCTTCTGGATGATCCTTATCTTCTGCCCGCCCCACTGGTTATGGCAGACCACCGCATTCTTCCTCTTCCGCTTCTTCGACATCGTCAAGCCGCAACCAGCGCGCTATTTCGACGAGGAGGTAAAAAACGGTTTCGGCGTCATGGCCGATGACCTGATCGCCGCCGGCTATACGCTGCTGGTCCTCGCGATCCTGCGCTTCGTGCTCGGATGAAACAGGCGCAACTCGAAGCCCGCGCCGCCCGCGTCGGCGCCCTGCTGCTGGGCAACGGCCAGGCGCTGACCACCGCTGAGTCCTGCACCGGTGGCTGGGTCGCCCAATGCCTGACGGCGATCGCCGGCAGCTCGCAATGGTTCGAGCGTGGCTTCGTCACCTACTCGAATGCGGCAAAGCAGGAGATGCTCGGCGTTGGCGAGAAAACGCTCGCCCACCATGGCGCGGTGAGCGAAGCCACGTGCGCGGCCATGGCCGCCGGCGCGTTGGCGCGCAGTCGCGCAGACTGGGCGCTGGCGATCAGCGGCATCGCCGGACCGGACGGCGGACAGCCCGACAAGCCCATCGGCACCGTCTGCTTCGCTTGGGCCGGACCGGGCGGGCGGGTCGAGACGGAAACCTGCTGCTTCGACGGCGACCGTGAAGCCGTTCGCGCGCGGTCGGTGGCCCATGCGCTGGACGGTCTGCTCCTGCGCGCCGGGCACCTTACCACCTAGCTTTGCCGGCAACTGCAGGGCAATCGCATGAATGCCACCGTCGTAGACCCATCGAAATAGTCGTTAACAGTCAATCGGTTACGAAGGTACTGTTCACAGCCCCTTGATTTGTATAGTTTTCTGTCTTCTTGGAGCATTTTCATGGAGACGGAAAAGAAGATCGGACTGGCCGAAGTGTGGGCGAATGAGAAACGGGACTGGCTGCGGCAGTATCTGAAACTGGCGCACGGGATCGCCTCGCACGATCGCGCAGCATGGCCTTGGGCCACACCTTTGGTCGGCTATTCGCGGCGATTAGT
>Ga0209125_1001936_pt1 | contig 17443 bp, 11 predicted proteins | sample BarGraIncub1131A_FD_184503 | JGI IMG/M metagenome (GOLD analysis project Ga0209125, IMG submission 184503) | Arctic peat soil microbial communities from Barrow, Alaska - Barrow Graham LP Incubations 11-31A (SPAdes) (version 2) | ecosystem: Environmental > Terrestrial > Soil > Wetlands > Peat...
ATTCATACACAATGGTAAAAGGAAAGAATGGAGGATCACAGGAAAAATAGTAATGTCTGGCATCTGTTGCCAGGCTGGAGGACCATTCCGAGGAGTTGACATCGGACATGCTGTATTTTTTCAACAGGTTTCCGTTTGCATCGTACATTTTGGCGGAGAAACTACTTAAAGACCTGAACCGGTCGCCCGGGTAACTAAAAACGGATGAAGATTCACCTTTCTTATCCAGTATGGTGATGGCTATCGAATGTTTTTCAAGGCCGACTGTTGCTGAGTTGTACTCGTAGACTAAATGATCATATCTGACTACCGCGTATGCGTTTTTTTTCAATGAATCCGGAATGCTTGTCACATTCAGGTCAGTTTGAGGCTTGGCTGCAAGGCAGCTGAAGCACACTGCCAGTGAACAAAACAAGAAAATTGTTTTAACCATGGATGTATTTTCCTAAGATTGTTTTTTCTTCAGTACGATCATTTCTGTGTTCTTGACAACGATCTGTCCATAAAAATCACGTATGGATGGGTATTCATTTATTGGGAAAATGGTTTCGTTCATTTCAAACCGATATCTCAATTGAATGGTATTGTCACTTTGCCCAATTTGGTAGATGCAAGATCCCTTGTTATCGTTTAAAACGATTTTCATGGACTTAGGCAGTTCTTCAATTTGATAGTTTTCCGGAATAAGAATAGTGCAAACGGAACTATAACTGTACGGATAATCAAATTCAACAGGTAATTTCCGCTCCGTTTGTGTAAAATTGTTTTCTGTAAGATGGGTGAATATCATGGGGTTGATGTACATGTATTCGCCATTGCTGTCAATTTTTTTGGTAAAAAACAATCGTTCTTTCACTTTGTTGTTTATAGAATCCTTTCCTGTTACAAAAAAACTGTCAATGGTCATTTGTCCTGAGTTCTGAATATGATCTATGTATTCAGTCGAATCTTTGGTGGATGATTGGGCTGATTTATAGGCATAAGCCCTTTGATTTGAATAGGACGTGTTGGTTTCACCTTTCAGATTTCCGTCTTGATCCAGTTTGGCTATGGAATATGATTTTTGTTCGTTTTTGGCAATACTTGTCAAATTTACCCATTTTTCCGAATGACCGGGTTCAAAAATATAACCTCTGTCTACCAGTAAATCGGTTGGAAGCGTATTTGAACCTCCAAAGACTGAAGATCCGTCCAGATAGGTGACCGTACTGTCTGAAGTCTCAGCTGCAACGATAAAGGTATTTAGTTTGTTCATGGAAGGATAGGTCATTGGTAATCTACCCAATGAACGTCGGTTAATAAGTACCGGGTATGTCGTTATTCCAGCATCATTGAGGGCACTCATCAGGATGATGTTTATTTGAGCATTATTTCCTGTCCCTTTTTTTACAGCCTCCTTAGGGTTGGTTCCGTAAAAGGAATATATTTTATTCCATCGGATGTGTTTTTTTACAAAGTTAAAAATAAGGGCAATCTTCTGATTTTTATCTGTTATGTTTTTGATAAGCAACTCTATTTCTTCTTTGTAGGGATTGGACGTTTTGATGTTCGCAACGAAATCTGTTTCATTCCTCAGTGTTTTTTCCAGATCCTCCCACGTTTGAGTGTAGGGTTTATAATAATCGTATGGGAATTTAGTAGCACTTAATTCAAAACGCACTCCGGAAGTAAAATCGTTGATACACCATACAAAGTTTTCATCCTTTAAGGCAGGAACATCTTTTGCTGAAATTTTCAGATTGCGGCTTGTGCAACTTAACTGACTGAGAGTCCCGGAACTGTTTACCAAGCTGAAACTCTGGTTTTCCTGGGTCTCAGCGATTTCAACATGTTCAAACCCTTTTGTATCCAACCTGAATATAAAATATTCCGGAATTAGAACTTCACAGAAACTGTTCAGTACAGGAATGTCTGACTGGATTTCCCAATCAGGCAGACTGCTAAAATTGTTTGTTGTCTTACTGTATTTGTACTCAATGACTGTTCCGACTTTAACATTTGGGACTGTAAATTTCAATTGTTTGAAATAACTGTTAATATCTTCAGTGAATAGATAATTCTTCTCCAGTTTTGTTTTTACAATTTTACCGTTTTCAAGGTTGTATGCTGTAACTTCCAAACCATCAATTGTTTCTTTGTTCCCATTGTTGTAAAAAAAGTAGGGTATTGAAATGGAAGCACGATCGATTCCTTCTTGTTTCAGAATCTTTATTTTCTTTTTGTAGCTGGTCTTAATTTGGAAACCACTTCCGGTTGTATAATCATAGCTTGAATATCCATTGTCATAAAGCATAACTGCTGTTGCAGAAGTATCTTTGGAATAGACCTTCATGGTCAGTTCATCGTTGGTAACTTTACCATACTTCAGGCTAATTTCCTGTGAATGTGCAGTTGTGAGTAAACACAGGCAGAAAAGTAGAAGAATAAATGTGTTTTTCATCAAGCTAAATTTATGAAATAGTGTTTTTATATTAAAATGATGTATGTGCAAAAGTAAAAAATAAAACGATTCATTTTTTTAATTTAAAGAATTAGTTTAAAAACGTCAGGGTTGAATCGGATTTATTCATTCAAGTATCAGTTAATATCCGTTTCTTTGTTAATAACGATTACGGGTATTGCTTTTTATTGCAGGATTCTGTTAATTTGCCGATTATATGTTTTCTCATATTAGTCTTCAATTGAACTATTTTTTAGTGAAGCATAAATTAAAATTTTATTCGGGTGAGTGGGCTACTTTTGCGTACATCTTGGTTACCACTGTTTTTCTGGTTTTGAATTTTTCTAAGCTTACTAGTCCTGTTTTCTTTATTGGAATCAGGGTTGGCCTTGTCTTCTTGATTTTATCACTTGCGTATGTTTCAGATATTAAAAAAGAGTGGGGTTTTCTGCCGACTTTACGGCAATTTCTACCATTTTTTTTTCTGGCATATTGGTATTCAGAGACTTATAATTTTGCTGGCTATTTGTTTTCAAATAAGGATGTGTTTTTTTCTCATGCAGATCAACGCTTATTTGGTGGACAACCCTCTTTGTTGTTCAGTGCCTATCTGCCGAATTCCTGGTTTAGTGAGCTGATGTATTTTGGATATTTCTCCTATTATCTGATTGCTTTCGGAGTACCGTATCAATTTTGGAGAAAACATAAAGAAGAGTCTAACCGAGCTGTTTTTGTGGTCTTGTGTGCTTTTTATCTGTATTATCTGATTTACATTATCTTGCCGGTAGCCGGTCCACAGTTCTTTTTTAATGGATTAAGCAGTCAGGTGCCTACCGGGTACATTTTTTCGGATTTGATTCATTACATCCAGTTTTACGGTGAAAAACCGACGGGAGCTTTCCCCAGTTCACATGTAGGTATTTCAACAGTGGTTTTGGTTCTTACCTATAAAAAAGCCAGGGGGATATTTTGGAGGATTCTTTTACTGTTTGTGGTCTTGTCTTTTTCTACAGTTTATATCAAAGCCCATTATCTGGTCGATGTTCTGGCAGGATTTATTTCCGGTATAATCTTCTATTATATAACAAATTGGTTGTACAATACTTTTTCCCACCATTTTGTAGAAGATCAGTCCGATATTATTTCGGTAACCTGATGTAGCGCATTTGCCGTTGAATTTGAGCCTGGCGACGACGGATGTAGGAGGATGGATGTTTGGAGCTGAAGCGAATTGGATTCGGTAAAGTGGCTGCAATCAGAGCCGATTGTTTTTTTGTCAGGTTTTCAGCTGAAGTATGAAAATGTTCTTGTGCCACAGCTTGGGCACCATAAATGCCATCACCGGTTTCAATGGAATTGAGGTAAACTTCCAGAATGCGGTCTTTGCTCCAGAAAACTTCAATAAGTACGGTAAAATACGATTCCAATCCTTTTCGTACCCAGGAAGATTGAGGCCAGAGAAATACGTTTTTGGCTGTCTGTTGGCTGATGGTACTGGCACCGCGTGGTTTTCTGCGCCTGTCGTTCTCTTTCACTGCTTTCTGGATTTGTTTAACATCAAAACCCCAGTGATCGTAAAAACGCTGATCCTCAGAAGCGATGACGGCTCGCTTTATGTTTGTGGAAATATGTTTATCGGAGACCCAGTTGTGGTGTAGTTTTGGTTTTTCGCCATGACTTATTTGCTGTATGGTACGAATAATCATAAGTGGGGTAATCAAAACGGGTACAAATCGCAAGACGATAACAGCCAGTATGGTTGAAGCAAAGAAGAATAATACCAGCCGTTTGATAAGTTGAACGATTCTCTTGTACATAATGACGCTAACAGTTTGTATGAATTTTGGCGAAAGATAAGCATTTCACCAGAAAAAAAACTTTATTGGCAGTCATGTTGTTATAATTAATATCTATTTTTGTATACACACTAATAACAAGGACTTATGAAAAAAATACTTTTATCTGCCATCCTTTTTTTTATTTGCAGCGCGTGGACTTCTTTGAAAGCCCAGGATCAGATTAGCAATATTTTTAAATCGGGTGTGGCCGATTTGAATACCGTGGCTGAAGGTTATTTGATTCCTGGTGGCAACGCTTTTGCTGCAGGTATGGGTACCAACTGGTATAATACAGCCGATACGCACAGTGTTTTAGGTTTTGATCTCCGAATTGGAGTAAATGCAACTCAAGCTCCTGCATCTGATCAGGTTTTCAGTTTGGCTGGCCTCAAAAACCTGAAAACCAATGATCCTACTATCACGACAGCACCTTCCTTTACAGGTAAAGGAAATGGGGTTCAGTTAAATCTGATGCAACCTCGATATATGTCTGATGGTACTACTTCAAATCCTTTGTATAAGAATGGAACCGGCGTTATCACGTCTTTTACTTCACCTGGGGGTATTTCTCAATATGTGCCTTCAGCCAGTCTTCAGCTTACTGTCGGCTTACCACTTCACAACGATTTGATGATTCGTTTAGTACCAACAGTCAAAACCAATGGTGTTGAAGCTTCTGTGTGGGGTATTGGTGTAAAGAATAATTTTTTAAAGCTCATTCCAGGTCTAAAACTGCTTCCTATTGACGCTGCCGTAATGCTTGCCTATAATCAATTGGATCTCAATTATGCTTTCCCGACTTCGGCACAAATAACACCTGACAAATTGGTCGGCAAAGATGCCAATGGCCAACCAAGCCCCGGTTATGTTGATGCTCCGAATACCACCGATAAAACCTATACCACACAAGGTGTAAAAATGTCTGCCAGTGCGCTGACTGCAAATGTCATTGTATCCAAGAAGCTACTCTTTCTGACACCTTATGTTGGATTTGGTATTACCCGAACAAGTTTCGATCTGAAAATGGCAGGAAATTATCCTACTCTTGGAGACCCTGTCAATACCGGTAATAATACCTATAAGATGACGATTAAAAATATAACGGATCCAATCAATATAAGCTCCAAACAAGTGATGCCCGGTGCAACAATTGGTTTGAGGTTTAAGGTGCTGCTTGTACTTACCGCGCATGCTCAGTATACGTTCCAGAAATATCCGACGGCATCTGTCGGTTTCGCAATCGGAATGAGGTAAATAGCTCACATATTTATGTAATAAAAGCCGTTTCAAGATAATTGAGACGGCTTTTTAGGTGTTAAACAAGCCTATTTACATTTTTACAATGATTCCAATGGTAGGTAAAATGGAGCCACCCAACGATTTAATTTTTCGCAGCTGATATTTGGAGGCGTCATTTGGATCAGTTATTGGCTGGCCGTTTACATCTAGGTTTGTATAAATGGGCGCAGATTCAGATTGGAAGTTGTAGACGTTTTGGATGTCCGTATATAAATTCAACACCCACTTTCTAAAATAAAATTCCTTGTCAATCCGGATATCCAGAATGTGTGAATTGCCAAATCGCAACGTGTTGAATCTGTTGTAATCCAGGTAGGGCTGGCTTTGAACATCCCAGGCGGATTTGGTACTTGATAAAGCTTCATCAATCGGAGTATAGGGGGCTCCACCCATAAAACGCCAACGGGTAGCAATGTTCCAGTTTTCAGGAAGTTTGTAGCTTGCAAGCAGGTTTAACAGGTGTTTAGTGTCCCAGGAAGATGGGTGATAAATGTTGTTTTTATCGGTGAATTCACTTCGAAAGAACGTATAGGTGGTTGTAATGTTCAGGTTGCTCATTTCCATGACTTTTACTAAAAGTTCCACGCCATAAGCCCGGCCTTTGCCTGTTGAAACTATTTCTTCATCACCAACCTCGCCATATTCAGTGCCTTTACTGGCAGTGCTGAGTCCATCCTTTACTGAAAGTGTATAGTTTTGGTAGTATTTATAAAACCCTTCTAAACTCATACGCACTTTCTCTGCAGGCTTATATTCTAAACCGAGAATGGCCTGATTGGATTGGATGTAGCGCAACTTTTCATTTTGATTGACCAATACACCGGCTGAATTTCTGAAACCCAGGGTGGTGTAGGAGGGTTGCATGGAATATCTTCCCACATTAGCATTCAGGTCCAGCTTGCCGGTGAGTGCATAAGAGGCAGACAAGCGGGGGGAAAACTGGTTCAACGGATTTTTCATATTCAGGTTGTAGTTGTTTCCGCTCAAACTGGCACCCATAGAAAGTTTTAACCGGTCGTCAAAATAGTCATCGGATGCCTGTGCAAAAGCCTGATACCCGAATAAGTTTAGTTTTGTAGTGTAATTCAGTTCATTGACCGCATTGTTGTAGAATATTTTCCGATAGGTTTCATTGGTGTACCGGGCATATTTCAGGCCACCACCAAAAAGAAATCTGATGGGCATATCCGGAAAACTTCGCTCAAAACGGATCTTATTTTCTGCTTCATCCGACAAATAATTGGAAGTTTTAGACTTGGTTTCATCGTTGTCCTGATACTTGAAATTGGCGTTTTGAAGCATGTTTCGGCTCAGTACCCATGTGTCAAAATAGTCATCGGCAAAATGTCTGTAAACTGCTCCTATTGCATAATTCCATTGTTTATAGGTAGGAAGGTAAGCCAAAATATACCGCTGGCTCTCCGTTGGATTTTTGATTTTGGTGTTTAGGGTCATATCGTCGATAGCGCCAATACCAATTAAAGTCAGTTCATTTTTAGCATTGATCGTTATTTTATTTTTCAACTGAAAATCCGTGTACGTTGGCAAGAAAGGCAAACCGATGGCACTAAATAAAAATTGAAGATACGATTGTCTGGCTGAAAGGATAAACGTGGACTTTTTTCCCAAAGGCCCGTCCAAAGTCAGCGCTGCATCAGAAGCTCCGACCGAAAGCTTGGAGTGGATTCTGTCCTTACTGCCATCTTTTTGTTTTATGTCCATGACAGAGCTCAGGGCATTTCCCCGATTTGCAGGAAAAGCGCCGGTATAAAAATTGATTTCACGCACAAAGTCAGGGTTTATGACACCAACTGAACCTCCAGAAGAGCCTTGTGTCGCAAAGTGGTTGATGACAGGTATTTCGACACCATCCAGGTAAAACACGTTTTCTGAGGGCCCGCCACCTCGTACAATTAGGTCATTTCGATTTTGTGCTGTTGCCCCTACGCCTGGCAAGGACATAACCACCTTGGAAACATCACGGTTGGCTCCTGCACTCTTTTCAATATCCTGAACTCCAATTTTTATCAGAGACAATGGGCTATCAATTTTTCGAAGATTGAGGTTCTGTTTTACCGTAATTTCAGCCAATTGTGTGGATGATTCAAGGATGGGTATATCTACAAATACAGTTTGATTTCCTTGAACCTGAAACTCAGGTGAAGTGGTGGTTTCAATACCAATGGAGCTGACCACCAAACGCTTAAAACCAGGTTCAATGCCCGTGAAAGTGTAGTTTCCGTCAAAGTCGGTGGTAGAACCTATCGTTGTACCCTGAATTGTTATGGTTGCAAATTCAATGGGTTGATTTGATTTTGCGTCATAAACTCTCCCTTTGACGGTGCCTTTTTGGGCAAAAGCTGTAGTCGATAAAAGGATAATCGACAGCAATATGCAGACTTTTCTCATAAATAGTAGCTCGAAGTGTAGTAGTAAATATACTAAAATAAACAACATCTAAGAGCATTAAATTGTTTGAAAGTCGTCTGTTTGCTCAAAAAAGACACAATAATTCAATTACAGTATTTTATACCCTACAAGATTTAAACAAGATTTTATTTACATGAACTATTTTCTTTCACTTTCAATAGTGAATACAAAGCTGTCTCCGCGATAATATCCCAGATTAAATTCGATGGGTCGTTTGTTCTCGTCATAAACAAACCTTTTTCTGAATAGCACCGGTTCATCAGGCATGATATTCAACTTACTGCATAAGAATGAATTTGACTTTAGTGCACTTACCTCCTCGTACGATAGCGAGGCAATTACCTGATATTTATTCTGCAGCAACTCATATAATGGTTGGCTAAAATCTTCATTTCCGGTAAGTCCGATTTCAGGGTTAAAATAAGAAATGAAATAAACAAAGGGGAAATTCTCTTTCCCTCTCAGCTTTTCCATACTTAAAATAGGGGTATCCGGGGCTAGCCCAAAAAATAGGGCTACTTCATTGTCAGGAATTTTCCAGCTGACGTGCAACTCAAAGTTATAAATAGGTATTCCCAATGCCTTCATTTCCTGAGAGAAACTTAACCAGTTCTTTGCCCTTCCTGAAATCCCTTTAGAGGCAACTTTTGTACCGTACCCCTTTTTGCGGATGAGTAACCCCTCAAAAACTAACTTGTTAATTGCTTGCCTGAGCGTGTTCCTGGAGATGTTGAGTTGTTTGGACAAGTCAACTTCACTCAGAAGCAATTTTCCCTTTTGGTATTCTTCTTTGTTGATGAGTTCCCTGAGCAGTTTCTCTGCCTGTGAATGCAATGGAGTTGAACTATTATGATCGATATTGAATTTCATGTTTATACAATTATAATGTGCTAATATATACACAATCATCAAGGGAAAAAAATTTTGAATATTTTTTGTTTTCAAGAAATATGTATATGTTTGCACATGATGTAAATGTATGAACATATCTAATGCAATCAAATTTGGCTAAAACGTATTAATTAAACCGAACTGTAATGAATTGTTTCCCAAAAATCATTGTTTTTTGTTTCCTGCTCATCTGTCTTAGAGTTTCTGCATTCGGACAGTCATGGGTTTTAAAGTTTGATCCTTCCAAATCAGAAAGTTATGTTGATTGTGGAAATTCCTCAAATTATTCATTAAATGCTTTTACAATTGAAGCTTGGTTATTTGTTGACAATTTGGCTAGCAACTATATTATGGCTTCCGAATCATGGAGCAATGAGAATGGCTCTTTAGGTTTCGCTTTCCGGGTGGGCTCACAAGGTCAGTTGGAAATGAATTTTGGGACTGGCAACTGGGAAACAATTACTTCTGACGAGAACGTAATAAAAATAAATCAATGGCAACATGTGGTCGTTGCTGTAGGTCAGGATAAATCAGTGAATCTTTATGTTGACGGAGTCGAAGAGGCAAAGGGTACTTTAACTCATTCGATGCTTCCTTCTGTTACTCATCTCTTTATTGGAGAGGGTGCCATGTGGCAAGGAAGGGGATTTAACGGGAAATTGTCGGATGTGAGAATCTGGGGGGTGAAAAGATCGGCAGTTGACATTCAGACCCATATGAATACCCGGTTAACAGGTCAAGAGGATGGCTTATTGGCGAACTGGCCATTAAGTGAGGGGACTGGAAGTAATATTACTGATTTAACAGGAGTTCATAATTGCCTGAAAGGAGCAGGTACTTCGTGGGTTTCCAAGAGCAGTATTCAGGCAAAGGGTTCAATAAGAATACTTACCTCTGGGAGAGACTCTATTCTTGTCAATGTTCCGAACGAAATTATTGATCGTTGGAGCTTGGCTCAGAACGTGGATTTTGGAGTAGTGAGCTTCACTGTAGTGAACAATCATTCGGCCTATCTGGTATGCAAAGCGCAGACTGCTATTTATAAAGTAGATACATTAAATGTAGTAGCCGAAACTCCGGATGGGTCAATTTTAACTACAAAAATCCCGGTCGAATTGTACGATAATAAATATCAATACTATGGTGAAGAGTTGCTTGATCTGATTCATGATGAATTTTATAATAAAGTTAACGGTTTATATGCGGAACAAATAGATACATCTGGGCAGTTTTTGCAGGGCACCAGCTATTTGTGGCCAGCTTCACATATGCTAAGAGCATTGAAGAATGCATGGATTCTGAATCCGGATAAGTATAAAGCCCTGTTTTTTAATTATCTGAATGCCATGGAGCAATATAAATCAACCCATGATGGCTCTACCGGATATGGCGTTTTGCCTGGAAATTCAGGCGAGCGTTTTTATGATGACAACGGACTGCTGATCATTCAATTTGGTAATATTTATGACCGTACCCAAGATAATGCGACACTGGAGAGTTTGAAAATCGCGTATAATTTTAACAATGATGTTCATGACAATCATTGGGGACTTCCTCAAAGTGAAACTCAATTGGGTTACGGAATGTTTTACTCCATGGCGGTTAATCAGACCAGTTATGGCGCTGCCAAATTGTATCAGATCACAAAAGAGTCCCAGTATCTAAATGATGCGCTCGTCTACTATAATAATCAGAACAATACCAGCTTTAAGATAAAGGATGCTGCTACCAATTTATTCAATCAATCAAGCTATTTTAAAAATGGGGTATGGTCGTTATCGGGAACAGTGAATGGAGCCCTGCAAAACGGTGGGGGATATAGAGCCTACCAAACTACTGTTGTTATTCAGAACGCAATATTGCTTTACCAGATTACAAAAGATGCAAAATACCTTAACGATGCCATTACAATGACCAATTCTTGTCTTAACTTTTGGTACAGGAAAGATGCCGGTTTGAGCGAAAATTCGTTTTGGGGCGGTGACGATTTGATTGATTCGCTTTTGGATTTGTACAAGGAAACATCAGATAATAAATGGTTGAGCGCTGCTGAAAATATAATGAATTTTTTAAGCCTTAACAACCGGGATTTGCGTGGTTACTATGCCGGCGACTATGATGATTCCAAAGGAGATTGGAACTTGCACCGTACTAATCTTAATCCTTCACAAGTTCAGCTCATGGGGCAGGCCGCCGCTGCGTCTTCTTTCCTAAATGTGGCTATCCACGAAGGTGATATTACTTCAGGAGTAAAAGACTTAAGTATGAGTACAAAGCCTCAGGGAGTTTCAGTTTATCCGAATCCTGCCTCCAGATCGGAGAATTTGAAAATTATCGTACCTGAAGCGGAGGGTAAAACCTGTAATATCCGGATTTACAACCAATCGGGACAATTAGTTCAGACTTGTGACCAAAATATTTTAACCGGTGGCCAGCAGCTTAATTTAAATGCAAGATTGAGAATGCCCGGAATTTATCTGATCCATGTTGTTGTGGGTTCCAATTCATATCAATCTAAACTACTTATTTACTAACCGTTCACTAAATATAGGCATATGAAAAAAATTAAATTGTCATTTCTCTTTATGTTTAGTCTGACAATATCATACCAAAATTATCCAGCCTTACATGCCGCTAATTATCCAAATACCTATAGTGATGCTGCGGTTACAGATTCAACATTTCCAAGTGCTATTGAGTGTGTACCGCAACCTGTATATCGGCATCGTCCCGATGGAAAACCCGGACGTGAAATTAAAATCATCCTGAAGAATTCGAAATTATTTGACCCAGCTGTATTGACCATCGAGTGTGAGGGCATTATGGAAACAATTCAAGTTCCGGCAAACGCACAAGGTACTTCCGAACTCACTATACTCCTTCCGGAAGGCGCTTCTGTATCAAAAGATTGTCTTGTAAAGACTACTCTTAAGTCGGAAGGTCGCCAACTCACTTCTTCAACAGTTGTTCCTTTTAAACGCCAATGGACTGTATTTCTATATACGCATTCCCATGTAGATATTGGTTATACTCAAAGCCAGGACGTAGTCAAAAAGATTACTGCAAGGAACCTGATAAACGCTATGAATATAGCCAAACAAACCGAAAGTTATCCAGAGGGTGCCCGATACATCTGGAATACTGAAGCTGTTTGGGCAACCGAAAACTTCCTCAGGGAAGCGACCCCTGAACAGAAAATCGCATTCATTGAAGCGGTTAAAAAAGGTCAGGTCGCTCTTGATGCCAATTATGCAAGTTTCAACACAAGCGTTTGCTCAGATGAGGAGCTGCTTCGGATATTCCAGGCCGGGCTCAGAATAAATAAGCTTACAGGGATCAAATCGAACACAATGGTCCAAATCGATGTGCCTGGCATCTCATGGGGGATGGCACAAGCCGCTGCTCAATATGGCATAAAAGGGATAATTGATTTTCCAAATTCATCATATCACAATAATACTTTATTTCAACGCCCCTTTTATTTTGTTGCCCCGGATGGGAAGACAAAAGTACTTTACATTGAGGGACCTCAGTATGATCTAGGTTGGTATTGGAAAGCCTCTAAAATAAAACCTTCACCTTATCCTACTTTTGAAAATCCGGCTGATGGATGGATTCAGGACTACCCTGCTGTTATGGATTTCATTAAAACAAAAAATCCATCTGAAAATTTTATTCCAATCAGCTACCTCACCAAAGAAACAGATGCACTCGAAAAAGAGGGACTTCCTTATGATTACTTCACAATGACATGGTCCATGTCTGATAACTCCATACTCGACGCTGATCTTCCTGATGCTGTAAAAGCCTGGAATGAAGAATATGCATATCCTAGGCTTGTTATTTCATCAGGAAAGGAAATTATTGAAGCATACGAGAAGAAATTTGGAAATATGTTCCCTGAGCGTCATGGCGATCTGACTGAGTACTGGACCGATGGCCTCGGATCGGATGCTCTGCATACTGGTTACAATCGATTGGCAAAGGAACGACTTAGTCAAGCCGAAATTACCTGGACCATGTTGAATCCACGTAGTTTAGCAAAAGCACCGCTTTCAAACATTTATGATTCATGGCAGTGGATATTACTTGGTAGTGAACATACATGGGGATATTGGAAACCAGAAAGGCCAATTTCGAAGACAATTGAAGCGGTTAAAGCCTCTTATTTTGAGAATGCTGACAAAACCAGCCGGGAGATACTCGAGGAAACCCTGCAACCAATCACTTCTCCAGAGAGTAATACAATAGCAGTCCTTAACGCTCTTTCCTGGCCGCGAACAGGCCTTGTGACTCTTACAGAGCAGCAGATTAAGGCTTATAATGGAGTTATGGATTATTCGGGGAAATTGCTTCCAAGCCAACGACTTAGTACCGGCGAGCTTGTTTTTTTAGCTAATGAAATTCCTGCACTCGGATCCAGAACATTTCAGCTTCTAAATACCAAAAACCTGAAACCTTCAACCTTGATGGCTTCTGACAGTATACTGGAAAACAGCCTGATCAAGGTAGTTATAAATAAGCAAACCGGTGATATCGTGAGCCTTTTTGATAAACACACCTCACATGAATTCGTTAATAGCAAGTCTCCTTTTGCCCTGAACTCGTATCGTTATGTGATTGGACGGGATTCTTCCATCCAAGCTGGGATTCCAACCGAGGTCACTGTTTCAATAAAGGAGAACGGCCCGGTTGTAGCCTCATTGAAAGTAGAGTCAAAGGCTCCGGGTTGCAAAAGTCTGTCCCGCGAAATACGAATCATTGCCAATCAGCCACAGGTAGAGATTATCAACATTTTGGATAAGATATCTACAACCACAAAAGAGAGTGTCCACTTTGGTTTCGCATTCGATGTACCTGATGGAACAATTCGTTTTGACATCCCATGGGGAGTAATGAATCCTCAAACGGAACAGCTTCCGGGAGGGGCTAACCAAAACTTCCTGGCATTTCAACGCTGGATTGATGTGACCAACAGCCAATATGGAGTTGCATGGACCTGCATAGAAATGCCACTCGTTGAATTAGGTGGTATTACAATAAACAGAAAAAGTTCAAGACAGGTTGAAGACCAGTACGTTAAGAATCTTCCATTTGACAACCGTACAATAGTTTCTTATGCACTAAATAACCAATGGCATGTAAATTTCCCAATGGAACAAGGAGGAATCATACCTTTTCATTATGCTATTCTTCCTCACGGAACTTATGACCCTGTTGTTACCAATCGCTTCGGAATGGAGCAAAATCGCCCATTGGTTGCTGTTCTGTCAAATAAAAATCCGGTTAAAAATCCGCTGGTTTCCATCGACAATCCGCGCGTTTTTATCTCTGCCTTAAATCCGTCAGAAGACGGCAAGGCAGTTATGCTTCGCTTACGGTCTCTTTCTGACCAACCGGAAACAGCGATACTCTCATTCCCGGCAGGATCACCAAAGTCTGTGAATTTATCGGATACTCTTGAGGGTGTAGGAGCAAAAAAAGACAATACAATCTATATGCATCCGTACGGAGTTATTACAATCCGGATGGAATTTTAATCCGACCAAAATATTATGCAATAGTTGAAGAGCTTTCTCAATCGATTGTTTCCAACACTATTGAAGGTTTTACTGTTATTGAAGGGCGAGGCAAAGGGCTGATCCATTTTGTGGATAATTACCGGAAACTGGCTCATGTACCGCAACCTGTTTTTGCCCCTTTGGATGTGAAATCATGGGTGCATGGCATTGGTTTAAGTCTTTCACGTCAAATGATCCGTAAACTGAACGGCAAAATTTCTGTCCAGTCTGTAAAAGGGCAGGGTAGTTGTTTTGTGGTAGACATTTGAAAAATATGCGTACTTTTATCAACCATTTTAAAGTTCCAATTTGAGGATGAAAGATTTCGCAGCTATAGATTTTGAAACAGCCAACAACAACAGAACCAGTGTTTGCAGCGTTGGAGTAGTGATTGTCAGAGAGGGTCAGGTTGTGGAAACTTTTTATAGTTTGATTCGTCCTCGCCCAAATTTTTACATTTACTGGAATACGCAAGTACATGGCTTAACGACCAACGATACAGAAAGTGCTCCGGATTTTCCGGAAGTATGGTATGAAATTGCTCCGAAAATAGAAGGATTGCCTCTTGTGGCTCATAACAGCCCGTTTGATGAAGGTTGTCTGAAGGCTGTCCACGATCTGTACCATTTGGAATACCCGGGTTATACCTTTTATTGCACTTGCCGCGCTTCCCGGAAACATATACCCCATTTGCCCAATCATAAGCTTCACACAGTATCTGCCTATTGTGGTTTTGATTTAAAAAATCATCATCATGCGTTGGCTGATGCTGAAGCTTGTGCAGCTATTGCCTTGAAGGTCTTTTAATAAAAACTGGTGCTTCATTAAATAGTTGGTTCAATCAGGAACTTCCTGATTGAATTCGAAATGTTTCATAAGATCCTTATGAAGCTCGAACCAATCCACCATGTTTTTTAGTTGTTTGGCCACTAAAAATTCCGTTTTATTTTTCTTGAGTGAAAAATGCTGTGGTCCAGTTTTTTCCATTCCGCCTTTTAATAGCTTACCAGTCAAGCTTTTTTCCCAGGCTTTATCTGGGTTGAACCAAATCAGTGAAGCCTTACCATCGTTCTCCAGGGCTTGTACTATTTTTTTGGAGCAATAGTCAAGCGGGTATTCATTCTCTTCATATTTCAACGTAATCTTCATCACCGGTAGATTGTTTGAATCGGTATCGAGTGCAAGAATGGCCTTTTTTGATGGTTTTATTTCCCGAATATCAATGCCTTCTGCAACGACTTCATTATTTTCCAGACAGTTACTTATGAAAGTCTTGATGTAGGTGTTTTCGTATGAAAGAGGAATTTCAATTTCCTTTTTTGAAAAGAACGGTATTAGTTTTTTAATATCAATATCGTTGAAAAGGAGCAACTTTTTATCGATAACAATGGCTGCAGGGTCGCTGCACAGGAGAATATAGGGCTTTAAGAAAATATTCAATTCTTCTTCCTGACATTTTACCCCTATGGAATAATGTATGCATGAATCTTTCTCTTCTTCTTTCTCTTCTTTCTGAAATTTAAAAATGACTTTGGAATATTCATCCGAAATTTCAGCCAGATCTGTATCGTATAAATTGCGGATTTTTACATTTTCTCTGATATAGAGAGGCAATTCTGACTCTTTCAGAATAAGCAGGATCTGGTGTTGTATGTCTTCAATATACGGACGTATTGTTTCTTCAATCACTTCCGGTTTTACTTTTCTGTGAAAGACTGCAACGGTTTTTATTTTTTCTTTCGAGTATTTTTCCATCAGAGCTGTATCGGCCATATTTTCGGACAATACAACTATTTCTTTTGACAATTCATTTAACCGGGAAAAGCCTGAAGACTTACTATCAGCGTATTCCAGAATCTCAAGCTTTCCATATTCGTTTTCATCAACCAAAACTGGTTGAAGAATGTAACCCCATAAGGGATGCTTCGTAAGAGTTAAAACAATTTTTTCAGTCATATTTTTAAATCGATGCAAATTTAAGTACAATAACATCCCTGGAAAAGAAGCATCTGTCTTTTCAAGAATGTGTTTTTTAAGCTTTTATTCGTAAATGGAAGGGTTACTTATTGGGTAATCGTGATTCTAAGTAGCTCTGGTAAATAAATAAGTAACATACATCCACAAAGATACGCTTATTTTTTTGGAAAATTATAAAAAATAAGGGCAATCAAGTTTGTTATATTAACTGTAATCCTTCGATATTTCATGATTTATTAATATATTTGTTTGAACGTTTAAAAATCCTTAATCTATGAGACACATTCATTTTAAAGCACTTCAATCACTGCTGATTTGTTTTGTATTATTGGCAGGAACATTGTTCATGAGTTGTAAATCAACTCAAACGGTTGCGCAAAAAGAACAACAAGCCCTTCGTGTTAAGCAAATGCTGGAATCTTCCGATTTTACATTTAATGCGGATTTTGCGTATCCTTTGGCAGATAGGCCAAGACCTCTGACGGCTGTTTATTCACTAAAGGTTTCAAAAGATTCGATTAAGGCTTATTTACCTTTTTTTGGAAGAGCATACGTCGCACCAATTGGCTCTTCTGAAAATGGAATTAAATTTTCAAATACAGAGTTCAAGTACAACATAGTGAAGGGAAAGAAACCTGGAAATTGGATCGTGACTATCAAAACAAAAATGTATAACCGTAGTTTGGATCTTACTTTGGATGCCTGGGAAAATGGGACTGCTAGTTTAACTGTAAATGATCCCGATAGGCAGAGCATTTCGTTTGCAGGGAAGATTGCAGAGAAAGAATAATAAAGAAAGCCATTTACAGCTCAGATGAATTGATTCTTTAAGTGATTTTTTTTACTTTTTGAAGAATTTATCTGTAAAAGTCCCTTCTTCTGTTTCTATTTTAATCAAATAAACCCCTTGACTGAGGTTGTTTATTCCTAAATAAACGATGCCGGATGTCAGGGGTTCTTTATTTATAAGCTGTTTGCCGGAAATATCCAGAATCAATATGGATTTT
>Ga0209125_1001938_pt1 | contig 17432 bp, 12 predicted proteins | sample BarGraIncub1131A_FD_184503 | JGI IMG/M metagenome (GOLD analysis project Ga0209125, IMG submission 184503) | Arctic peat soil microbial communities from Barrow, Alaska - Barrow Graham LP Incubations 11-31A (SPAdes) (version 2) | ecosystem: Environmental > Terrestrial > Soil > Wetlands > Peat...
AACGTCATTGTGGGTCGACTGATTCCTGCCGGTACCGGCATGGCTTATCACGAAGCCCGCAAGGTTCGCGAGAACATGGACGACACGGAGCGCCGCGCCATTGCCGAGGCGGAAGCCGCCGAACTGGCGGGTCAGGCAGAGGCAAGCGAAGCCAATGAAGGAGCGGCAGCCGAGTAAGTTCGGTTTGCTATGCTAAACATAGCGCCTCAAGCCCGATTGGTAAGGGCTTGAGGCGCTTTTTTACATGTTTTGACGATGCCTGCCGGACTGGGGCATCTGGTCTCGTGCTGACACAGCAGGTGCAACTTTGACAATGGATGCAAGCGAACAAAAAATTCCTTTATGGCGACAGCTACAGGCGGTAGCCGCTGTTTTGCAGGGCGTACGCGCCGGCATATCCGCAACGGCTGCGCTGGAGGGGGTGATGGCCGATTTGCGGCCAGGCGTGCAGGCGCTGGTCTTCCATGCGCTGCGCTCGCTCGGGCGCGCTGAAGCTCTGCGCCAGTTGCTTGCGCCCCGTAGCCCGCCGCCGCCCGCCGACGCGTTGCTGTGCACGGCATTGGCGCTGGCGTGGCGTGACCTGGATGCGCCGTATGAGGCGTTTACCCTGGTGAATCAGACGGTGGAAGCCGCCAAGAGAAGCGCAGCAACCCAGCCCCAGGCCCGTTTTATCAATGCCTGCTTGCGGCGATTCTTGCGCGAGCGTGACACCTTGGTGCAACTTACCGATCAAAATCCGGTGGCATTGTGGAATCATCCCTCGTGGTGGATCAAGCGGCTCCAGAAAGACTGGCCAGGCCAGTGGCAAAGCATTCTCGCGGCCAATAACCGCCACGCACCCATGAGCCTGCGGGTGAACCTGAGACGGTCCGCCGTGTTGCCCTACTTGCAGACGCTCAAAGATGCCGGCTTGAACGCCAGCGCTGCGGGAAGCGCGGGCGTGACTCTTGAACAAGCCAAGCCGGTGCAGGCCTTGCCTGGCTTTGCCGAGGGCCTGTTTTCGGTACAGGATGCTGCCGCGCAGTTGGCTGCCCCGCTGCTCTTGTCCGGCCTGACGGCGACGGGATCGCTTCAGATATTGGATGCCTGTGCCGCCCCAGGCGGGAAAACCGCGCACCTCCTGGAGATAGCCGAGGGCAGGGTCACAGCGCTGGATGTTGATCCCGCGCGCTGTGAGCGAATTCATCAAACGCTGCAACGCCTGGGGCTGCAAGCACGGGTGTTGGTGGCTGACGCGGCTAACGTTTCAGCCTGGTGGGATGGCCAGCTGTTTGACGCCATTCTGCTGGATGCGCCTTGTACTGCGTCTGGCATTGTCCGGCGGCACCCTGATGTGCGCTGGTTGCGGCGCGAGTCCGACATTGCCCAACTGGTCGCGACCCAGGCCAGGCTGCTCAAAGCCTTGTGGCAAGTGCTCAAGCCGGGCGGGAGACTTTTGTATTGCACCTGTTCAGTTTTCAGAGCAGAGGGCGAGAATCAGATAGAAACGTTTCTTGCGCACAACACCGAGGCTGCTTTACTACCTTCGCCCGGGCATTTATTGCCAGTTAACGGGGCGACTGGCAACGCCGTCCCGGACAATCCAATCGGTGACCATGACGGCTTTTATTACGCACTGCTTGAGAAACGCACGACTTAACCTGATCGGGCTGCTGGCCTGTACCTGTTTGGTGTGGGGTTCTGCGGGCGCCGCTCGGGCGCAAACGCCTCCGGCTGAAATTTCCAGCATCAAGGTGGAGCGCGCGGGCGACGCTATTGTCCTTTCCGCCAGCGTTCAATTCGAGCTGTCTACGGCGGTTGAAGACGCACTGCTCAAAGGGGTGGCCATGATTTTCGTGGCCGAAGCGGATATCTTGCGTGAACGCTGGTACTGGACGAACAAAAAAGTTGTGCATGCTGAGCGTCATTTGCGCCTGGCCTATCAGCCGCTGACCCGGCGCTGGCGTCTCAACGTGGCCTCCGGTCAAATCACCAATGGCGGGTTCGGAGTGGCGCTGAATCAGAACTTCGATACATTGCCCGACGCATTGGCGGCCATGCAACGCTTGTCGCGCTGGAAAATTGCCGAGGTCTCTGACATTGACCTGGGCCAACGCCATATGGTCGAATTTCGTTTCGGCCTGGATATGTTCCAGCTGCCGCGCCCGTTGCGCATTGGCACCTTGGGTCAGACTGATTGGGATATTTCGGCTTTTTCGCGTCAACCCTTGATGCTGGAGACGGTTCCGTGAGCGACGCTGGACCCATCATTGAGCCTGCGGGTCGATTCTCCCTGAGGAATTCGCGCACGCTACGCTGGACCGTGGGCGTTGGTCTGGTCGCCATGGTGGTGGTTGGGTTGGTGCTGCTGTTTCTGTTGACGCAAGCGACGACGAATCGTGACATGTACGAGCGCAATTACGCGCGACTTTTTGTACTCAATGTGGTGGTGGCCAGTCTGTTGCTGATGGTCATCGTTTGGATTGCCTACCGATTGCTCAAGCGCTTGCGGCAGGGTAAATTTGGCAGCCGCTTACTGGTCAAATTGGCCGCTATTTTTGCGTTGGCAGGGTTCGCGCCGGGCGTCCTGATTTATGTGGTTTCCTATCAGTTTGTGTCGCGCTCGATTGAAAGTTGGTTCGACGTCAAGGTGGAAGGGGCGCTGGACGCAGGCCTCAATCTCGGCCGTGCCACGCTTGAGGCACTGTCCAATGACCTGGCCAGCAAAGCCCGTGCCGCTGCCTCACAGCTGGCCAATACGCCCGATGTCAGTGCCGCTTTGCCACTGGAGCGCGTGCGTGAACAGTTGGGTGAAAGCGATGTGTTGCTGTGGAACGCGACCGGACAGCTGATTGCTGCAGCTGGTCAATCCCGCTATCAACTCAATCCGGAGCGACCCAGCCAGCAGCAGTTCCGCAGCGTACGTGCTCAAAAGTTCATCACCTGGATTGAGGGACTCGATGATTGGGTGCCGGGCGTGGTGGTGAATGCCCGCATCAAGGCCTTGGTTCTGGTGTCGAGCAGCAGCCTGGGTTTGCTGGAACAGCCGCGTTTTCTCCTGGTGTCTCAAATATTGCCTTCCACTTTGGTAGCCAATGCGCTGGCGGTCACGCAAGCCAACCGAGAGTATCAGGAGCGGGCGCTGGCGCGTGAGGGGCTGCGTCGCATGTACATCGGCACCTTGACGCTGAGTCTGTTTCTTGCCGTGTTTGGCGCTGTCCTGCTGGCCGTTGTGCTGGGCAATCAGATTGCGCGCCCACTGCTCTTGCTAGCCGACGGCGTGAGCCAGGTGGCGGCGGGAGATTTAACGCCCAAGGCCTCGCTGCAGGGGCGCGACGAACTCGATGGTTTGACCCGTTCCTTTGCCGACATGACACAACAACTCTCCGACGCTCGGCAGGCGGTACAGACCAGCATGCAGCAGGTGAACGCAGCGCGTGCCAATCTGCAAACCATTCTTGACAACCTCACGGCTGGCGTGATCGTGCTCGATGCACATGGTGTTATTGTGTCCTCCAATCCGGGCGCAACACGTATTCTCCGGGTGCCGCTGGCGGTCTACGAGGGCAAGCGCTTGAGCGACATTGAGGGTCTGCAGACTTTTGCTGCCAGCGTTCAGGCGCAGTTTGATTCATTTCTGACATCCAGCGACCAACACAGGCTCGACCATTGGCAGCAGTCCTTCGAACTTGGCAATGGCGTGACCAACCTGGCCGGGCGACAACCCAGTGACGCTCTTGTTTTAGTAGCGCGTGGCGCTTCACTGCCGGGGGCCGCACGGCTCCTGGTCTTTGACGACATCTCTGAAATCGTGTCTGCTCAACGGGCCCAGGCGTGGGGTGAAGTGGCCCGCCGATTGGCGCATGAGATCAAAAACCCACTGACCCCGATCCAGTTGTCAGCCGAACGGCTGGAGATGAAGCTGACCGGCAAGATCGCGCCACCTGAGCAGGCGCTGCTGACCAAGTCAGTCAAGACCATCGTGACGCAGGTTGATGCCATGAAGCGGCTGGTCAACGAATTCCGCGACTATGCAAGGCTGCCGGCGGCTGAACTCAAGCCGGTCGATTTGAATGCGCTGGCGACCGATGTGTTGCAGCTGTATGCCAGCGAGACCTCGCCGGTGCCCGTACAGATGGAGCTTGATCCATCCGCTCCAACTGTCATGGGCGATGCACAGCAGCTGCGTCAAGTGATGCACAACCTGCTGCAGAACGCCCAGGATGCCTCGGAATCTGCTGGCAACACCGACGCTGAGCACCCGGTGATTATCAAGACCCAGTGGCTTGAGAACGCCGGCCTCGTTCGCTTGAGTGTGCTTGACTGTGGCACCGGGTTTCCTGACAGTATTCTTAAACGCGCGTTTGAGCCCTACGTCACCACCAAGCCCAAGGGCACTGGTTTGGGCTTGGCGGTCGTCAAAAAAATTGCTGACGAACATGGTGCCCGCGTAGATATTGCCAACCGGGTCGCACACGGCCAAACGCTGGGCGCGCAAGTATCGTTATCATTCGTCACAGAGAGTGTCGCGCCGGGCGATCCGGGCGACTCTTGCATACCGAAGGAACGCGCGTAATCATGGCAAACATTCTGGTGGTTGACGACGAGCTCGGCATCCGCGATCTGTTATGGGAAATTCTGAACGACGAGGGGCATAGCGTCGAAGTGGCTGAAAACGCGGCGCAAGCCCGTGCTGCCCGTTTGCGTGAGCGGCCCGATCTGGTGCTGCTCGATATCTGGATGCCCGACACCGATGGGGTCACGCTGCTCAAGGAGTGGTCAGCCACCGGTGCTCTTACCATGCCTGTCATCATGATGAGCGGACACGCCACCATTGATACGGCCGTGGAGGCCACCAAGATCGGTGCGCTGGCATTTCTGGAAAAACCGATTACCCTGCAAAAGCTGCTCAAGGCAGTCGAACAGGGATTGGCGCGTGGCGCGATTCGCAAGTCGGTGGCGCCTCTCCTGGCGTTGCCTGACTTGCCGCTGGCAGATGCTGGTGCCGTGGCCGCGCCATCAGGCGTTGTCGTGGCAGATGCGTTGCCGCCATCGCAGCAAACTTTCATGCTCGACAAGCCTTTGCGTGAGTCGCGCGACGAATTTGAAAAAGCGTACTTTGAATACCACCTGGGCAAAGAAAACGGATCCATGACGCGAGTGGCAGAAAAGACCGGTCTTGAAAGAACCCACCTCTATCGCAAGTTGAAGCAATTAGGCGTTGATTTGACGCGGGGAAAACGTAACGGCGCTTGACGTTCGGGGTCTCAATGGAGGCAGAGATGCTGCTATAATTTGCCGCTTGGCCTGGTAGCTCAGTCGGTAGAGCAGAGGATTGAAAATCCTTGTGTCGGTGGTTCGATTCCGCCCCGGGCCACCAGAATATTCCCTTGACAATCAACCGGTTGACAAGGTGATTCGCAAAAAGCGGCCCCTCAAAAAGGCCGCTTTTTTGTTTTTCCGACGAAGCGAAATCAGAGTGGTCAAACTTCAGGCCGATGCCGTCACCCGGGATGCCTGCGATGCGCTGAACTGGAATAAAGTGACCCATGGCAAATGACCGTTCACCCATTCCCACAGTGACCCGTGCGGCCTTCGTATACGCTATTAAAAAAGTAGCTACTAGTGCTTAGTCTACGGGGGCTACAGGCCAATTTGTTATAAATCTCTACAAAACTCACCCGCAAGCCTTTGCGCTGGGCGAGCAGGCCAGCGGATTCACAGCCGCGCAAATCGTCTTTGTCAGCAGCAACGCCTGGGATGTGCTGGGCGCCACCTGGTACGGCTACCAGACCTTGTGGGTCAACCGGTACCAACTGCCGTTTGAAGAGCTCGGCACACAGCCCACGCGTGTGGGCAGCAGCCTGCGTGCGGTGCTGGACTTTTTTCCCGCGTAAGCCCAGTTTTGTATCATTGCCTCTTTGACAGCTTGTCGACGTCTTCAATATTCAGCAACTTTTTTTGAGAACTCATCCCACCATGACCGAACGTACCACCAGGCACCACCTGCAAATTGCCACTGTTTTGCAGCAGTTCATCGACACCCAGGTGCTGCCCGGCACCGGCGTCGCGCCGGCCAAATTCTGGAAAGGCGTTGACGCCATCGTGGCTGATCTGGCGCCGAAAAACATCGCGCTGCTGGCCGAGCGTGAGCGCCTGCAAACCGAGCTCGATACCTGGCACGCTGCGCACCCCGGCCCGATCAACATGAGCGACAGCGCAGCCCCGAACAGCATGCCCGCCTACCGCGCCTTTCTGGAGCAGATCGGCTACCTGGTGCCTGCGCCCAAGAAGGCCCGCATCACCACCACCAAGGTCGATGCCGAGCTGGCGGTGCAAGCCGGCCCGCAGCTGGTGGTGCCGATCCTGAACGCCCGCTATGCCCTGAATGCCGCCAATTCGCGCTGGGGCAGTTTGTACGACGCGCTGTATGGCACGGACGTGATTGATGAAACCAAGGGCTGTGAAAAAGTCGGCAAAAAAGGCGGCTACAACCCCAAGCGCGGCGCCAAGGTCATCGCCTACGCGCGCCATGTGCTCGACCGCACCGCACCGCTGCGCAAGGGCTCGCACGTCGACTCGGTCGGCTACCGCATCAAGGATGGCAAGCTCGCCGTCAAACTGCTTGATGGCAGCAACACCAGCCTGGCCAGCCCGGCGCAGTTGGTCGGCTATCAGGGCGACGCCAAGGCACCGAGCTCGGTGCTGCTTCAGCACAACGGCCTGCACCTGGACATCATCATCAACCGTGCCACATTGATTGGCGCGAGCGACCCGGCCGGTGTCTGCGACCTGGTGTTAGAGGCCGCGCTCTCGACCATCCTGGACCTGGAAGACTCGATTGCCGCCGTCGACGCTGACGACAAGGTGCTGGCCTACAGCAACTGGCTCGGCATCTTGCAAGGCACGTTGACCGAGAGCGTGACCAAGGGCAGCAAGACCTTCACCCGCGGCCTCAACGCCGATCGCCTCTACACCCCGCCCGCGGGCAAGGGCAAGCAAGTCGTGCTGCACGGCCGCTCGCTCATGTTTGTGCGCAACGTCGGCCACCTGATGACGAATCCGGCCATTCTGTATTCCGACAAGGCGGGTGTTACACGCGAAATCCCGGAAGGCATTCTGGACGCCATCGTCACCACCACCATCGCCATGCATGACCTGAAACGCAGCGCCAAGGACGGCATTCGCAACTCGCGCAAGGGCTCGGTTTACATCGTCAAGCCCAAGATGCACGGCCCGGTGGAAGTTGCCTTTGCCAACGAGCTGTTTGGCCGGGTCGAGAAAATGCTCGGTCTGCCTGACAGCACCGTCAAGCTCGGCATCATGGACGAAGAGCGCCGCACCAGCGTTAACCTCAAAGCCTGCATTGGGGCAGCGGCCAGCCGCGTCGCCTTCATCAACACCGGCTTCCTGGACCGCACCGGCGACGAGATGCACAGCGCCATGCAGGGCGGCGCCATGATCCGCAAGGGCGACATGAAATCCAGCGCCTGGATCCAGGCCTACGAGCGCAACAACGTGCTGGTCGGCCTCTCCTGCGGCCTGCGCGGCAAGGCACAGATCGGCAAAGGCATGTGGGCCATGCCCGACCTGATGAAAGACATGCTCAAGCAAAAGATCGCTCACCCGCTGGCCGGTGCCAACACCGCCTGGGTGCCCAGCCCCACCGGCGCCACGCTGCACGCGCTGCACTACCACCAAGTGCTGGTGAGCGAGGTGCAAAAAGAGCTGGAAAAAATCAACGCCGACAAAGAGCGCGACAACCTGCTGACCGGCCTGCTGCAAGTGCCGGTGGCGGCCAGTAAAAATTGGAGCGCCGCCGAGATCCAGCAGGAGCTCGACAACAACGCCCAAGGCATTCTGGGCTATGTGGTGCGCTGGATCGACCAGGGCGTGGGCTGCTCCAAGGTGCCCGACATCCACAACGTCGCCTTGATGGAAGACCGCGCCACGCTGCGCATCAGCAGCCAGCACATGGCCAACTGGCTGCACCACGGGGTCGCCAGCGCGGCGCAGATCAAGGAAACGTTCGAGCGCATGGCCGCCGTGGTGGACCAGCAAAACGCCGGTGACCCGCTATACAAGAACATGGCCGGGCACTTTGACACCAGCATGGCCTACATGGCCGCCTGCGATCTGGTGTTCAAAGGATTGAGCCAACCGAGCGGCTATACCGAGCCGTTGCTGCATGGCTGGCGGCTGAAGGTGAAGGCGGCTGCGGCAAAGGCGGCACCAGTGGCGGAAGCGCCGCCGGCGGCTTGAGATATGCTACGTAATAGATAGCTACTTACGCAGACTGGCTGAGGGCTAGAGGCTTATTTCGTATAAACTACTCATCGCTAAGCCCCGTTTGCCACTGCGCGAACGGGGCTTTTTTTCACGTCTCTTGAGATGCGCTGAAATAAAGGAGCCGCAGAACGCTCCGACCGCTCATTGATACACTCAAACCGATTGCCAATCCGGCTATCCAGAAGCACATACAAAGAACATGAAATAGCTTGGGGAGCCACTCTGCAATGGATAAACGTCAACTCAGCGAACGCGATATCTGCACCAAGTTCATCACGCCCGCACTTGAGCAAGCGGGATGGAATATTGCGACCCAGATTCGTGAAGAATTTCTGCTTACCAAAGGCCGCATCATCGTCCGTGGCAAGTTGCACACCCGCGCCAAGCACAAACGCGCCGACTACGTGCTGTTCTACAAGCCCAACATTCCCCTTGCAGTGATTGAGGCGAAGGACGCCAACCACTCTATCGGCGATGGCATGCAGCAAGGCTTGGGCTACGCCGACATGTTGCAAGTGCCCTTTGTGTTCAGCAGCAACGGCGAAGGCTTTCTGTTCCACAACAAAATTTCAGCTGATGGTGTTATCGAGCGCGAATTGGGGCTGCACGAATTCCCCAGCGCCGACACACTCTGGCAATGGTGGGCAACGCACCTGGGGTTGACCAGCCAGCAGAGCGATCTGGTGACGCAGGACTATTACAGCGACGGCAGCAACAAAACGCCACGCTACTACCAACTCCTGGCCATCAACAAGACCATCGAAGCCATCGCTCGCGGTCAGAACCGCATTTTGCTGGTCATGGCCACCGGCACCGGCAAGACCTACACCGCCTTTCAGATCATCTGGCGGTTGTGGAAATCCAAAGAGAAGAAATGCATCCTGTTTCTGGCCGACCGCAATATCCTGGTTGATCAGACCATGACCAACGATTTCAAACCGTTTGGCTCGGCCATGACCAAGATACAGAAACGGCAGGCCAATAAATCGTATGAAATCTATTTGTCACTTTATCAAGCGGTCACGGGAACTGAAGAAGATCAAAATATTTACAAACAATTCAGTCCCGAATTCTTTGATTTAATCGTGATCGACGAGTGTCATCGGGGCAGTGCCGCTGCCGATTCGGCGTGGCGCGCAATTCTGGAATATTTTTCCGCCGCGACGCAGATTGGCCTAACCGCCACGCCAAAAGAAACCAAAGAGGTTTCCAATGCCGACTATTTTGGTGAGGCCATTTACACCTACTCCCTGCGACAGGGCATCGACGACGGCTTCCTCGCACCCTACAAGGTTGTGCGTATCGATCTGGACAAGGATTTGGCCGGTTGGCGTCCCGACAAGGGCATGGTGGACAAACATGGCTACGAGATTGAAGATCGCATTTACAACCAGAAAGATTTCGACAAAACCTTGGTGCTTGAAAAACGCACCGAGCTGGTCGCCAAGAAAATCAGCGACTTCCTGAAGCAAACCAACCGCTTCGACAAAACCATTGTCTTTTGCGACAACATTGACCATGCCGAACGCATGCGTCAGGCACTGGTGAATGAAAATTCCGATCTGGTCGCCCAAAACCACAAGTACGTCATGCGCATCACCGGAGACAACGAAGAAGGCAAGGCTGAACTGGATAACTTCATCTTCCCCGAGAGCAAGTACCCGGTTATCGCCACCACCTCCAAGCTGATGACCACCGGCATTGATGCCCAAACCTGCAAGCTCATCGTGCTGGACCAGCGCATTCAGTCCATGACCGAGTTCAAGCAGATCATCGGCCGCGGTACCCGCATCAATGAAGACTACGACAAGTACTACTTCACCATCATCGACTTCAAGAAGGCCACCGAACTGTTTGCCGACCCCGACTTTGACGGGGACCCGGTGCAAATCTACGAACCAAAACCTGACGAATCACCCGTTCCGCCAGACACGATGGAGGACGAAAACCCCGATAACCCGGAAAGTGGCTTTACCTATCCCCTCGTCGAGGAAAACACCAAATGGACCGGGGTGGCAGATCCAGGCCCTGGTGAGGAAGGCTCTGGTGTTCGCCGCTATGTGGTGGCCAATGTCGAAGTCAAAGTAGCATCAGAGCGCGTGCAGTATTTCGATGCCAACGGCAAGCTGATCACCGAATCGCTGAAAGACTACACCCGCAAAGCACTCGCCAAAGAATTCGCCTCGCTCGATGACTTCTTGCGCCGCTGGAGCAGCGCCGACAAAAAACAGACCGTGATCGACGCACTGGCCAACGAAGGCGTTTTCTTTGCAGCACTGGCTGAGGACATTGGACGCGACTGCGACCCCTTCGACCTGGTGTGCCATGTGGCTTGGGGTCAGCCGCCGCTAACCCGAAAAGAACGCGCTGCGCAAGTCAGGAAGCGCGACTACTTCACCCGCTACGGCGAACAAGCCCAGCGCGTGCTGCAAGCCCTGCTCGACAAATACGCCGACGAAGGCGTGGGGCCCATTGAAGAAACGCAGATTCTCACCATCGCACCCTTTACCCAGTTCGGCACCCCGATCGAGATTATTCGCACTTTTGGCGGCCTGGATCAATACCAGCACGCCGTGCAAGAACTCGAACAAGCGCTTTACCGCGCCTGATAAACAAAAATTGGAGCAACACAAGTTATGTCCATCGGTACCCTCATCAAATCCATTCAAGACATCATGCGCAAGGATGTCGGCGTCGACGGTGATGCACAGCGCATCAGTCAAATCGTCTGGCTGCTGTTCCTGAAAATATTCGACGACAAAGAGCAGGAATGGCAGTTCACCATCCCTGGCTACAAATCACCCCTGCAAAGTCGCTTTCGCTGGAGTAGCTGGGCCAAAAACGACGAAGGCATCACCGGCGAAGAACTGATCGACTTCGTCAACAACGAACTCTTTCCATCGCTCAAAAAACTCGCCACCACAGCAGGCGTATCGCCACGCGGTAAGGGCGTCGGCTCGGTGTTTGAGGATGCCTACAACTACATGAAGTCCGGCACCCTGCTGCGCCAGGTGATCAACAGCATTGAAGCTGATGTCGATTTCAACTCGTCATCCGACCGTCACCTGTTCAATGACATTTATGAAAAAAGTCTTGCCGACCTTCAATCCGCTGGCAACGCGGGCGAGTACTACACCCCGCGCGCCGTCACCCAGTTCATGGTGGACATCCTCAACCCGCAACTGGGTGAAACTGTGCTCGACCCCGCCTGCGGTACTGGCGGCTTTCTCACCTGCACCATCGACCACCTCAACGCCCAGATCAAGACTGCCGAGCAGCGCAACACCCTGCAAGCCAGCATTCACGGGGTAGAGAAAAAACCGCTGCCGCACATGTTGGCCATGACCAACCTGATGCTGCACGGCATCGACGTGCCCAGCAACATCCGTCACGACAACACCTTGCGCCGCCCGCTCAAAGAATACGGCCCCAAAGACCGCGTGGACATCATCATCACCAACCCACCCTTCGGCGGCATGGAAGAAGATGGCATTGAAAACAACTTTCCGCGCAAATACCAGACCCGCGAAACCGCCGACCTCTTCATGGCGTTGATCATGCATCTGCTCAAGCACGACACCGGCCGCGCCGCCGTGGTGCTGCCTGATGGCTTTTTGTTTGGCGAGGGCACCAAAACCAATCTCAAACGCGAGTTGCTGGAAGAGTTCAACCTGCACACCATCGTGCGCTTGCCCAAGGGCGTGTTTGCCCTTACACCAGCATCTCCACCAACGTACTGTTCTTTGAAAAAGGCACGCCGACGCAAGACGTCTGGTTTTTTGAGCACCCTTACCCGCTGGGCTACAAGTCTTACTCGCGCGGAAAACCGCTGACCATTGACGAATTTGATCTGGAAAAAAAGTGGTGGGGTGGCGCGCAGCGCAAAGGCCGCAAGACGACCGCACAGGCATGGAAAGTCTCAGCCAAAGACATCGCCGCGCGCAATTACAACCTCGACTACAAAAACCCGCATGAAGTGACCGTAACCCACCGCGACCCCGTCGAGTTGATGCAGGAGTTTCATGACATAAGCCGCCAGCTTGAAGCCGCACAAAACGCGCTCAAAACTGAACTCATGCACGCACTCGGAGGCGGGCAGTGAGCGAATCCAATCGCATCGAATACAAACGCGAACTCACCGAGTCGTTAGAAAAAGAAGTGGTCTCTTTTCTGAATGCCAAAGAGGGCGGCATTCTTTATATTGGCATCGACAACAACGGCCAAACGCACGGCTTGTCCGACTGCGATGCGGCACAACTCGCCATCAAAGACCGCCTCAAGAGCAACATCCAGCCGTCCATCATGGGGCTGTTTGAAATCATTCACGAACGACGTGACAACCAGGACATCATTCGCGTCACCGTGGCTGGCGGCCTGGAAAAACCCTACTACCTCAAAAAATTCGGCATGACTGAAAAGGGGTGTTTCCTGCGCGTGGGCAGTGCCGCAGAACCCATGCCGCTGGAAATGATTGAGTCGCTGTACGGCAGGCGCGTGCGCAACACCATAGGCCGCATGGAGTCGCCCCGCCAAGACCTCAGTTTTGAGCAACTGCGCATCTATTACGAAGCCCGTGGCTTGCATTTAAACGATGCCTTCATGAAAAATCTGGAGTTACTCACTTCAGACGACAAGCCCAATTACGCCGCCTATTTGCTGGCCGACAACAACGGCGTTTCCATTCAGGTCGCCAAATACACCGACGCCACGCGCATGCACCTGGTGGAAAACCGTGACTATGGCCGCTGCTCGCTGGTCAAAGCGCTGAAAGCCGTTCTGGATCGGGTGGAGGTAGAAAACACCATCTTCACCAAGATCGGCTACCCCCTGCGCCAAGAGCGCGAGATGATCAATTCCATCGCCATGCGCGAAGCCGTTATCAACGCCATTGTTCACAACGACTACTCCTACGGTGCCGTGCCCAAGATCGAGTTTTTTTCTGACCGGGTTGAAGTCACCGCCATGGGCGGCCTGCCTTATGGCGTTGAAGAAGCAGACTTTTTCAGCGGCGGCTCGGTGCCCCGCAACAAAGAAATCATGCGGGTGTTTCGTGATCTGAAGATCGTTGAGCATCTGGGCTCTGGCATTCTGCGCATCGTCCAAGCCTACGGCAAAGAGGTATTTGAAATTCGTAAAAGCTTCGTGCGCGTGGTCTTGCCCTATGCCGAACCCATCGATGGCGCAACCCCGCAAGTCACCCCGCAAGTCACCCCGCAAGTCACCCCGCAAGTTCTGCGGCTGCTTCAGGGCATGGCCGGAGACGTGACACGCGCGGAAATGATGGCAACCCTCCATCTCAAAGACCGCATGCATTTCAGTCGGGATTACATCGCCCCGGCGCTGGCAATGGAACTCATCGAAATGTCCATACCTGACAAGCCCAACAGTCGATTACAAAAATACCGACTCACCGACAAAGGCCGCGAAGTGCTCAAGAAAGAAAGCACCCATGAATAAGCAAACCGCTGACAGTCTGGAGCAGCACTTCGACACCGCCTTTGCCGCGCCCGATGGCATCAAGAAGCTGCGCGAGCTGATTCTGACGCTGGCCATGCAGGGCAAGTTGGTGCCACAAGACCCCAACGACCCGCCCGCCAGCCAACTGCTGAAAGAGATTGAAGCCGAGAAAAAGCGACTGGTGAAGGCGGGCAAGATCAAAGTGCCGAAGCCGCTGCCGGAGATCAAGGCGGAGGAGGTGCCGTATGCGCTGCCAATGGGGTGGAAGTGGGTACGGGTCAGAGATATTTGTCACGACTGGGGACAAAAAACTCCTGATAGCCGTTTCACTTATATCGATGTTGGATCAATTGACAACACGGCTGGGGTTATCGGCAAGGAAGTTCAAATTCTCGAAGATCACGAAGCGCCATCACGAGCCAGAAAACTTGTGCAGAAGGGGACGGTCATTTATTCAACAGTCCGGCCTTACCTGCTGAATATCGCCATCGTGGAAGGCGAATTTGAGCATGAGCCAATCGCGAGTACGGCATTCGCAATTCTTCACCCGTTTATTGGCATAAGCAATCGCTTTATATATTCCTATCTTCGTTCTCCTATATTCATTAAATATGTGGAGAGCACGATGAAAGGTGTCGCTTATCCAGCGATCAATGATGGCGACTTCTTTCAAGGCGTCTTTCCGCTCCCGCCCATCCCCGAGCAACGCCGCATCGTCGCCAAAATCGACCAGCTCATGGCGCGTTGCGATGAGTTGGAAAAGTTACGTAACGAGCGAGAGCAAAAGCGGCGCAGTGTGCATGCCGCCGCGCTCAAGAAATTGCTGGATGCACCGGCGGGCGACAGTTTCACCGACGCCTGGCAGTTCATCACTCACCACTTCGGCGAACTCTACGCCGTGCGCGAGAACGTCACCGAACTGCGCAAGACCATCCTGCAACTTGCCGTCATGGGCAAACTCGTCCCGCAAAATCCCAACGACCCACCCGCCAGCCAACTACTGAAAGAGATCGAAGCTGAGAAAAAATGCCTGATTAAGGAAGGGCGAATACGGGGCATGCGAAGCCTCGAAGATGCGAAGAAAATTACGCAGGAGGAAATACCGTATGCACTGCCGCAGGGGTGGGCATGGGTGAGGCTTAGCTCAGTCTTTAATACCACTAGCGGTAACACATTCGATGCAGCGCTCGAAAAGGAAATAGGCGCTGTTGCCTACGTCAAAGTCGGCGACATGAATCTTCCTGGAAACGAATTACTCATCACCACCTCCTCAAGATTCATTGATCCCGATGAAAGAATGAGCCGCTCGCTTATACCAACTGGCAGCATCATCTTTCCTAAGCGAGGTGGCGCAATTGCTACGAATAAAAAAAGAATCGTTGGAAATCCAATTTTTGTCGATCTAAACACCATGGCGATTACTCCAATAAAAGGAGTTGAAACTGATTACGCATACCTTTGGCTATTGACAATAGACTTGGCTACCTTGAACACCGGGACAAGCGTCCCACAGATAAATCACAAGGATATTGACCCGCTACCATTCCCTTTGCCCCCCTTCAAAGAGCAACACCGTATCGTCGCCAAAATCGACCAACTTATGGCCCTGTGCGATACGCTGGAACACCGAATCAACGCTGCCACCGGCAAGCAAACCGAACTGCTGGGCGCCATGATGGCGCAGGTTTAAGAGATCCGCCATGCGCCTGAAATCACTCACCATCGGCCAGTACAAAAACCTCAAAGACTTCACTCTGAACTTTGATGGCAGCAGCTTTCTCGATGTATTTGTCGGCAAAAACGGCAGCGGCAAGTCAAACCTGTTTGAGGCATTGATCGAAATCTTCCGCCACCTCTACGAGTACGACAAAGTGAAGGGCGACCCCGGTTTCAGTTACACCATCCAGTATGAAATCGACGACAAGGACCTTCTTGGTCCATGGTTTCAGAAGAGGGCCACTTCGGGTGGTGGCGAAATAATCGAATTTGTTGGTGACAAGGTTTCTTTCGCCAAGAATTTTGTGCCCACCTTGGATGCAGCCTGTTTCGATGTGTTCCGCCCGATGTTCGATTTCATCCGTGCGAAGTGCAGCGTGACCGGCACAGCCATTCAGGCGACCCCCACAACCTGAACATCGACAAAACCTTGCACGACCTGAACCTTCGAGCGCATGGTGGCGGCTGAAGGTGAAGGCGGCGGCCAAGGCTGCATTGGTTTAAGTTTTATATCAAATAGATAGCTGCTTAGGCAGTAGGGACGGTGGCTGGAGGCTGATTTGGCTTAAAGTTCTGACAATCTCACCCAAACGGCACCTTCGGGTGCCGTTTCTACTTTTCTGGCTGTCTGGTGGGCAGAATTCCTGATCTACAAATCGCCCTGACGTTTGTCGCGGCCCGGACACCCGGCCCAAAAAGCCACAGCGAAGCTACTCTATAGTGCTTCTTTTGACCGGGTGACCTCGCCCTTAAACAGACTCAGGCAGCTACTAAATGACTACCACTTTCACCCCCGCCGGTTTTGATGATGTTTCATCGGTCGCCCCACTTGATATTCCGGACGGATTTCGCCCCATCGTGGTGGGCGGCCCGTTCATGGCCCACAACGGGCCGCTGTATGGCCAATGGACCGGCCAGCGCCTGCTGCTGGGTTTTCGGGTGGAAGAGCGGCACACCAACCCGCTCAAGAACTGCCATGGCGGCATGCTGGCCACCTTTGCCGACATGCTGATTCCGTGTGCGTCGATGTACCAACACGAGATGGAACGACGCTTTTTGCCCACCATCAGCCTGCAGATTGACTACATGGGCGCCGCGCCGCTGGGGGCCTGGGTCGAGGGCGAGGCCGATGTGCTGCGCACCACCCGCAACATGTTGTTTGGCCAGGGTCTGGTGCGTGCGGACGGCCAACCCGCGCTACGCGTGAGCGGCATCTTCAAGCTGGGCCCGGTGATCGGCGACGGGCGCGCGACGGATCCGCTGGGCTTACGGTAGACTTTTTTGCTGCCCCCCAGAGTTCCTTTTGAATCGCATGGCGGCGGTGCTGGGGGCTGATTATGAGTTCAGCTTGGGCAAAAAGGGGACGCCACCCTTTTCGGGGCAGCCTGGCCTTTACGCCGGGCTACCTGACCCAGCAGACTGTTGGCTGGCCGCTGCCAAGGCTGTGGCTGTCTAAGGCTTGTATCAAATAGATAGCTGCTTAGGCAATAGGGACGGGGGCTAGAGGCTGATTTGGCCTAAAGTTCTGGCAGTCTCACCCCAACGGTACTTTCGGGCGGCGTTCGTTCATCCGACGTTGCGCAGCATCATCCCGTCGCGCGCCGCCGCGCCTGACTTGACCAGGTCGCCAATCAGTTGCTCGATCCATGGCCGGAAATCCTGCTCCGGGAAATGCTGCTTGAAAATCATCGAGAAATAGGGCGTGGCGTTGGCCCAGGCGATGAAGTCGTCCAACGCGATGGCTTGAACTTCGAGCAGCTTGAACTTCAGCAGCACTTTGACGGCGTAGCTGATGTGTTTGGCAGGTTGCGTGACAAAGCTGTCCAGGCGCGCGCGCGCCACGGCAATGGCGTGTGCGACGTCGTCAAAGGCGCTGCCATGCCCCGGAATCACCCGCTTGGGCGCCAGCGACTCGATCAGATCAAGGGTCTGGCCGACAGCGTCAAATGCGTCCAGCCCTTCAAGCTCCGGGAACACCACGCCAAAGCCGC
>Ga0209125_1001939_pt1 | contig 17428 bp, 12 predicted proteins | sample BarGraIncub1131A_FD_184503 | JGI IMG/M metagenome (GOLD analysis project Ga0209125, IMG submission 184503) | Arctic peat soil microbial communities from Barrow, Alaska - Barrow Graham LP Incubations 11-31A (SPAdes) (version 2) | ecosystem: Environmental > Terrestrial > Soil > Wetlands > Peat...
AACCCGCTTGACAGGGATCTTATGGCAACCGTTGACGCTTATGAAGTGCTTTCCTATAAAGACATAGACAGTGCTCGATACATACACAGGCATGCGGCCGATCAGGCTGCTCCTGCCGGCGTTGCTTCCGGTTCGGTTCTGTCCGGCTCACCCCGGGAACAGGTTCAGAGCAGTACCGGTATGTCACTTGCCGATATGATTGTTACCGGAATGAAAGCGCAGATCGAAGAGAAGACGCGTGATGCACTCAAAACCAGTACTTCCATGCAAATTATTAACGAAGATCTGATTCCCGGTTTAAACGAAGTCGGAAAAAAATACGAGTCCGGCCATCTTTTTCTTCCGCAGCTCATTCTTTCCGCTGAGACTGCCAAACTGGCCTTCGGCGTGATCAAAGAAACCTTTTCAGTAAGCGAGAAGCAGGGGAAGGGACCTATCCTCATGGCAACTGTTGAAGGCGATATTCATGATATCGGTAAAAATATCGTACGCGTCATTCTGGAAAGTTATGGTTTCCAGGTCATTGATTTGGGTAAGGATGTTCCCGTCGATAAGGTGGTCGAGGCTTTTCTGAAATTCAAACCCAGGATGATCGGTCTTTCCGCCCTGATGACCACCACTGTCTATTTTATGGAAAAGACCATCATGCGCCTTAAAGAGCACAAAGACATTTGTCCGATAATGGTTGGCGGAGCTGTACTTACTGTTGAAGTTGCCAGGGAAATCGGCGCTGACCATTATTGCAAAGATGCCCTTGCGGCTGTCGAACTTGCACAGAAATTAATCCGGAACTGATCTGAAAATGAAGTGCATTTCATTTATACCGGCAGCCTCTTTTGTTGGCCGGAATTTTGAGGGAAATGATGTAATCCAGTCCGCACTGCCTTTTTCTTGTGGTAAAATTAGTGTGCTGAGTCTGCCGGAATCGTCCGGCAGCGGCTTTTTTTTGAGATAAAAGAAACGACATAAGAAAGAATAACACTTTGGAGGATATGAATATGAATATTGAGATGCTGCACCCTGCAGATCAGATTGTCATGATCATGGAAAGAATATATAAATACGGCCTGACGACTACATCAGGCGGGAACCTTTCGATTATGGATGATAACGGCGACATGTGGATCAGTCCGGCTGGAATTGATAAGGGAACTTTAACGCGCAAGGACATTATTTGTGTAAAAGCGGACGGAACAATCGAAGGAATCCACCGCCCGTCAAGCGAGTATCCTTTTCATAAGCATTTATATGTTGTGAGACCCGACATAAAGGCGGTTCTGCATGCCCATTCACCCGCACTGGTCGCTTTCAGCATTGTAAGGAAGATACCTGATACGCATCTGATTCCCAACGTCAATCAGGTCTGCGGGGAAGTTGGAATGGCAGAATATGGACTGCCCGGCAGTGACGAACTCGGCGACAAAATTGCCAGGGTTTTTGCTAAGGGTTTCAATACAGTTATTCTGGAAAATCATGGCGTAGTCGTAGGCGGACTATCCCTCTTCAAAGCATTTATGGCATTTGAGACGCTTGATTTCTGTGCGAGACTCGAAATAGATGCTCATAAAATAGGCGCGCCCAAGGCTCTGAATCAGGAGAAAATAGATCTTTCCGCCAAAAAGCAGCACGTGTCGATGGATGAATTTGTCCCGGAATCTTTCAGCAGTGCGGAAAGAGACGCCAGAAGAGAGATGTGTGAATTAATTCATCGTGCCTACGATCAGCAGCTTTTCACGAGTACGCAGGGTACTTTTTCCCAGCGGCTTGATGAAAAATCATTTATAATTACACCATATTCTTTGGATAGAAAATATATTGATTCTGAGGATCTGGTCCGCATTGAGGGAAATCTTAAGGAAGCTGGGAAGACGCCGAGTCGTTCTGCGCTTCTCCATAAGATGATTTACGATAAACATCCGAATATCAACTCTATTATCATTGCACATCCGCCGCACGTTATGGCTTTTGCTGTTACGGAAGAAAATCTCGATTCAAGAACTATTCCGGAGAGCTACATTCTGATGAGAAACATCCCGAAGATCCCTTTCGGGGCCAGCTTTATGCAGCCCAAAATGACTGCGGAAGTTTTCTCGAAAACAACTCCGATCATCATGCTGAAGAATGACTGCCTCATTGTTACCGGCAGCAGCCTCCTGAATGCTTTTGACCGTCTTGAGGTTGCCGAATACAGCGCCAAAGCGATCATTGCCTCCAGGAACATCGGAAAAATTGTAGCAATTGACGATGCCCAGATAGAGGAACTCGAAATTGCTTTTAAGCTGGACAGATAAGGAGTCAGCATCTACATGGCGAGAACACGAAAAAAGAAAAATATCCCCCAGAGAATGCACGCATGTTCAGCATATTGGTTTCCGGTTCCCGTATCCAACCGGGGGCATTGGCGCGAAGCATGCCGGATGGCGCCGGAGACGCCGTTATTTCTTGAACTTGGCTGCGGCAAAGGCGATTTTGCGGTTGAAATGGCGCAGCAGCATCCCGAGGTCTGCTATATTGCACTTGAAAAAGACGAATCGGTTATTCTTGCCGCAATTGAAAAGGCAGCGGCTATTGGCATGACGAATCTGTTTTTTATATGGACGGATGTGGTCCTTCTGAAAAATTATTTTGCAGAGGGGGAGGTGGACCGTATATTTATCAATTTCTGCGATCCGTGGTCCCGGAAAGACAAACCGAAAAGGCGTCTTACACACCGTGATTATCTGGAAACGTATAAGCTCCTCCTCAGAGGAAAAGGCGAGATCCATTTTAAAACGGATGATAAGACACTATTCGGGTTCTCGCTTATAGAGTTTGCCGATTCAAGCCTTGTTCTTTGCAACCAGACATACGACCTGCATAACAGCGAATGGGACTGCAGCAATATCCGCACAGAGTTTGAACAGAAATTTGCTGATCAGGGAATTACGATTTGCAGGGTAGAGGCGCACAAAGTTGCCGCCTTCTGACAAATGAAAATTGTTTCTGTATTGATATAGGTCAGAATGTGTAAGTTTTCGTTTAGAATATGTGCTTTTTTCTACCGGGATTAACACGTATTCTGTTGTAATTTTGGACTGTTTGCGGTAAAATCTTTCTGGTGCTTAGCACAAACAGCAGAATTAGCCCTTGCATAAGGGAATACTAGGAGGAATAAACATGGCAGTAAAAGTAGGAATCAATGGATTTGGTCGTATTGGACGTTTGGTTTTCCGTGCTTCAGTTGCGAACCCCAACATCGAAGTTCTTGGAATTAATGATCCTTTCATCGATCCTAAGTACATGGAATACATGCTCAAATATGATACCGTACATGGTGTTTTTGACGGAACAATTGAAGTCGGAGAAGATTTCATCGTTGTAAACGGAAAGAAAATTAAAGTTTTTGCCTGTATGAACGCTTCTGAGATTGATTGGAAGTCTGTTGGTGCCGAGTATATCGTAGAGTCGACTGGAGTTTATACAACAATCGAAAAAGCATCAGCCCACCTTGTTGGCGGCGCTAAGAAAGTTATTATTTCCGCTCCTTCCGCTGACGCCCCCATGTTCGTCATGGGCGTTAACCAGGATAAGTACAACAAAGAGATGACAGTTGTTTCCAATGCTTCCTGCACAACCAACTGTCTGGCTCCTCTTGCTAAAGTTATTAACGACAATTTCGGCATCGTCGAGGGTCTTATGACTACCGTTCATGCTACTACAGCAACACAGAAGACCGTTGACGGCCCTTCGAAGAAGGACTGGAGAGGCGGCCGCGGTGCAGCTTTCAACATCATCCCTTCTTCCACCGGTGCAGCTAAGGCTGTCGGCAAGGTTATTCCTGAACTCAACGGTAAGTTGACAGGCATGGCTTTCCGCGTTCCGACAGCTGACGTTTCCGTTGTTGACCTTACTGTCCGTCTTGAGAAGGGTGCTTCCTATGACGAGATCAAGGCTGTTATCAAGAAGGCTTCCGAATCACCTGAACTCAAGGGTATTCTCGGCTATACCGAGGATCTCGTTGTTTCTTCAGACTTCATTCACGATGCACGCACATCCATCTTTGATGCTGATGCCGGTATCGCACTGAACGCCAACTTTGTGAAGCTCGTTTCGTGGTATGACAATGAGTGGGGCTATTCAAACAAAGTTCTTATGCTCATCGAGCATATGGCTAAAGTAGACGCGAAGTAATTTCGAAAAACTATTACAATTTTCATGCAAATTGAGGGAGTTCCTTATGATGGCTGTGCCATTGTCGGGACCTCTCTTTTTGTTTTCTTCATTTCGCGATATAATGTTATTGTTTTCATTATCCCAAACATGAAAAATGACAATTAGGAGGAAATGCATATGGCACTGTTTGATCCAAAGGCGAAGACGATTGCGCAACTGCAGAAATCCACAGACGAGAAAAATGTGAGCATCAATCGCTATTTCGATGAAATTGGAAGACTTTATTATGGACAGTATCGGGATGCTTCTGCAGACGTATCAAAGGATATAAATTCCAGATGCGATGCTATTACCGCGTTATATACAGACATTGAGGCTAATAAGCTGAAGATTCTTTTTGAAAAGGGCTTGAAGCTTTGTACTTCCTGTAAAAGGGAAAACCCGCTTGAACACGCTTTCTGTTCCACTTGCGGTGCAAAATTCCCCGAGGGCTCTGACAAACAGGTTGATCTTCCCGTATCCATTACGGTAGTTCCGGTTATTCCTGTTTCTTCGGAAGCAGAAGATGAAATTCCTTCCGTGCCGGCCCAAGCGGACGAAGAAAAAGCACCGGATTCACTTGAGACGGTGCCGTTTGAAACTGTGCATGAAATAGCAGAAGAAGAGAATTCTGAAGCTGTTAAGGCACCGGATAATCAGGAGCAGCCATTCTGAATCGACGCATCGACACAACCATAATATTATAACACTTACAAATTAGATTCGCAGTATTCTTTGTTACGAGCTTTTTCTTTTGGTTACGTATAATGATGGTAAGGACTTCGAAAGAAGTTCTTTGAAAAGAAGCCGGAAGGAAGTGATTCTATGAAAATCACGACACAGGGGATCGGAATTCACGTTGGAGACAGGCTAGAGGAGAAGATAGCGGATAAACTTACTAAGTTTAACAAGTACTTTGGGGAAGATGCTGCTTTTACCATCAAGGTTCGTCCGGAACGTGACATCAAGAAGGTTGAGATCACATTAAGGCTTGAAAATCACATTTACCGAGCTGAGGCCAAGGACGAAGAGATTTTATCTGCTGTCGACCGTACCGTCGATAAGCTGGAGTCTCAGATCCGCAGACAGAGGACAAGAATTGAGAAACAGATTCACGATTACTCGTACATGAAGGAGTATTTGAACGATCTCGTGAATTCTGAGGATGAAGATGAGTACGAAGAGAAGACAATCATCAAGCGTAAGACTTTTGCACTGGTTCCAATGACCAAGGACGATGCAGTTTTACAGATGGAAATGCTGGGACACAGCTTTCTGGTATATCTTGATGCTGAGACCGGAAATGTGTGTGTTGTATATAAGCGCAAGGACGGTAATTATGGTCTGATCGAGCCTACCTACTGATTCTGGTTGATTCTGGTTGATTCTGTTCCGGTCTGGTTTGTCTAAGTTTTATGGCAGACTCTTTCTGACACGGTTTGCATGGTTCGGCATTGTTTGACACAGTTTTGAACGGTTTGACTCTGTTTGAATGAGTTTGGTTCTGTATGATTCTGGTGGATCCGGCTTAACGTGGTTGATCTGGTCGATTCTGGTTGGTTGAGTATTTTTAGTTATATTATGGTACCGTCTGGTGCGCGTCCGAGGCTGTCTCTGCAAAGAGGCAGCCTCATTTTGTGGTATAATGGACCACACTTATCACATAAATGAGACCGACTTTAGGAGGAACATATTTTGAGCGAAGCGAACTATTTTGATGATAATAACGGAGTACCATTGGAAGAGAATCTTCTTACAGGACTCAATCCCGAACAAAGAAGAGCCGTCTGCCATGATGAGGGACCGCTCTTGATTCTGGCAGGTGCCGGTTCAGGTAAAACGCGTGTTATTACCATTCGTATTTCTTATCTGGTTCGTGTCCGCCATGTAAGACCTTCTGCCATTCTTGCCATAACATTTACCAACAAAGCGGCCGCAGAAATGAAGGAACGCATTCGTGACCTTGTCGGAGAGATGGCATCATATATGTGGGTGGGCACATTTCACTCGATGTTTGCACGTATTTTGCGCCGCCATGCCGATCTGATGCTGTTTGAGAAGAATTTTGCGATTCTCGATTCGGACGATCAGCAGAAAATTATTAAAGAATGTATTTCCGATCTTAACTTGAATGATAAGATTTTTGTGCCGCGGGCTGTACATGCGGAGATCAGTAAGGCCAAAAACGAACTGATTTCACCGGAGGACTTTGAAAGGGAAGCGGGCCCTGATTACCGCCGCCAGAAAATTGCAGCGATTTACCGGAAATACCAGGAGAAGCTTCGTGCCAGCAATGGTATGGATTTCGACGATATTCTTTATTTTGCCGTTGTTCTGTTGAAGAGAAATCCGGAAGTTCTTAATTTTTATCAGGAACAGTTTAAATACATCCTTGTTGACGAGTATCAGGATACCAACCACGCCCAGTACATCCTGATTCTCATGCTTGCGAAAAAATACAGGAATTTGTGTGTTGTCGGAGACGATGATCAGTCGATTTATTCATTTCGCGGAGCCAATATCCGAAACATTCTGGATTTTGAAAAAGATTTTAAAGACACAACGGTGATTAAACTGGAGCAGAACTATCGTTCGACATCTAATATTCTCGAAGCAGCAAACACCGTCATCAGGAACAACCGGGGACGCAAAGCCAAAAAATTGTGGACGGAGTTTGATCCCGGAGAAAAAATCACATATTACTGCGCCGACCACCACGGCGCTGAAGCATACTATGTCACCGACCAGATTCAAAAGCTTGTTAAAGCCCAAAAGTTCAAATACGGGGATATGGCCGTTCTCTACCGCCTCAATGCCCTCTCCAGAACGATCGAATCTGCTTTCCGCGATCAGGGAATCCCATATCGCGTATACGGGGGACAGCGATTCTATGACCGTAAGGAAATCAAGGATATTCTGGCTTATCTGCGTCTGATTATGTCTCCTTCGGACAATTACGCATTTGACAGGATTATTAACGTGCCCAAGCGCGGTATCGGTGATACAACAGTTGACAGGGTGAAGGAACTTGCTGTCGAGTCGGGGATGAGTTATCTGCAGGTGTGCTCCCAGGCGCCGCAGTACCCTGAGCTTGCAAGGGCATCACACAAGCTTCAGCAGTTTTCTTACATGCTGGATGCATTCAGACAGAAGATCATGGAGAATTCAATGAGTTTTTCTGAATACATCGAATATGTGCAGGATCAGTCGGGAATCATGCAGGAGATCATTGAGCAGAAAGAGAAAAAAGGCGAGACGGTTGATCGTATTGAGAACTTAAGGGAGCTGCTTTCCGAAGCGGTTGAGTTTGAAGCGCGCCGCAAAGGCCAGGCCAAAGAAAAGGATATATTGGATCAGGAATTGGGAGGGGATGCACTTTCAGATTCATACAGCCATGAGGATACGACATATGATACGGACCTTAAGGGACTTTTGCAGTCATATCTCGAAAATGCCGCGCTCTATTCTGAAGGCGACAATGAGGGAACAGATGATGATTTTGTTCGCCTTTTGACGATTCACAGTGCCAAAGGTCTGGAATTCGGTGTGGTGTTTTTGATTGGAACCGAGGAAGGAATATTCCCTGGCACGCGTTCCATGGGTAACGAGGAGGCTATTGAAGAGGAGAGACGGCTCGCTTATGTTGCGATTACACGCGCCAGAAAGAAGCTCCATATCACTTCTGCAAGAAGCCGCATGCTGTTTGGGCAGACACAGGAATTGCCGCCGTCACGTTTTATACGTGAAATAGATCCTGCTTATCTGGAAAGTATCGGGGCGTCAAGACGCTCATTTGTCGACGATGGTCCTTCTGCCCGCACCGCGCAGTCAACGTCGGCGGGCAGCGCCGGGGCAGCGGGATATTCCGCCGGGCTTCATCCGTTTGGAACCACAGCTTTCGGTGCGCCAAGACCTGCTCCGGCAGGCAGTGCAGCCGGAGGTGACGACAGCTGGCTGACGCCCGAGACAATCTCAAAAGGAATGCCTGTCCGTCACCCCCGTTTCGGTAAGGGTACGGTGGTGTCCGTTGAAAAAGTTGCAGGGGACGCACTTGTTTGTGTGGCTTTTGAAAATAAAACGACAAGAAACATGTTGGTCAGACAGGCAAAGCTGGTTAAGTGCTGACCGGAAATCGGTCATTTCAGCTCTTGTGATATAATTGTATTCAAACAAGGAGGTAGCTTTTTGATGGGTGATTTCGATAAAGAACAGAACCTTTTTGATGAGTTCTCCTCCGCGTCTGCCGGAGTTCCTGCCGCTGCGGATTCGACGGATAACCCGAGAGATCAGGAATTACTCGCCCTTCTGCGTGATAACAGGGAGAAGTATCTTTCACCCTATGCATTTCGAAGCAGGGACAGCCGCGGGCGCAGATTTCATGAAGACCCCTGTACGGTGCGGTCGGATTTTGAGCGCGATACGGGAAGAATCATTTATTCCCAGGCATTCAGGCGTCTGCGTCACAAGACACAGGTTTTCTTCAATCCACAGAATGACCATATCTGCTCCCGTATTGAACATGTAATTTACGTTAACTATATTGCGACTACAATCGCAAAGGCTTTGAACCTGAATCTTGATCTTGTTCAGGCGATATCGCTGGGTCATGATATCGGCCACTCGCCCTTCGGGCATTCCGGTGAAAAAACTCTGAACGCTTGTGTTAAGAAGATCGACCCGGACCTGTTTTTCCAGCATGAACTGCAAAGCCTTCGTGTAGCGGATCTGCTTGCCGTACGAAGCGGAAGGAAGGGCGAAGGTCTGAACCTTTCCTTTGAAGTCAGGGATGGAATAGTCTCTCACTGCGGCGAAACATATAGTGAATACAGGCTTTGTCCGGACAGGGACAAGCTTACCGATTCAATCCTGCTGCGGCACAACGGACACCATCTGCTTCCTGCGACACTGGAAGGCTGTGTGGTGAGGATAGCAGACAAAATTGCCTATGTAGGCAGGGATATTGAGGATGCAGCGCGTGCCGGCATTCTGGAATTTGAGGATATTCCCCCCGCGATTACTTCAACCCTCGGCAGTACGAATTCGCAGATTATCCATACCCTTGTCACGGATATTATTCACAACAGCCTCAATAAAGATGCGATCATCCTGTCCGACGAATCGGGTAAGGCTATGGAGGCGCTTCTCAACGAAAACGTACAGCGCATCTATCAGTCCGACAAAATTAAAAAATATGAAATACGCGTACAGACGACTGTGGAAGGCCTGTTCGATGCATTATTGTCTTCTTTGTCCGACCCTCAGAAAGCACTGGCATCCGGGAACCAGGTTTTTGCGGGCCTTGCCGGATACAGTCTGGCCTATCCTGATCCGGATGCCTCCATTGTTCAGATAGTTACCGACTATATCGCCGGAATGACCGATTCTTTTGCGAACAAATGTTATGAATCCATTTATTGGGTGTGAGGTAAGATGTATGCAGCAGAATGAGATTTTGAACAGTTCCGATACAAATGAAAACGTGGAATATTCTTTTTATGCCATGATGGACCGCATGCAGTATATTAACCGCTGGGGGCTGATGCGCAATAACCGCATGGAAAACCTTAAAGAACACAGCATGGACGTTGCCCTTGTTGCACATGCACTTGCTGCAATCAGAAACTGCATCTGCCTCGGGGAAAGACAAAAGGTCGATCCTCTCTTTGTAATGGGTGCTGCCATTCTTCACGATGCATCTGAGATTATTACCGGTGATCTTCCGACTCCTATCAAGTACCGTAATCCTGAAATAACACAGGCGTACAAAAAAGTCGAAGGGCAGGCGACCGATACGCTTCTTTCCCTTTTGCCGGAAGTCATGCGCCCGGAGTACAGGGAACTTTTCTGTCCGGACCGTTCAGATCCTGTGAAAGAAGAAGCGTACCATCTTGTTAAGGCTGCAGACCGAATCTGCGCATACATTAAGTGTATCACGGAAGAGAATTCCGGAAACCATGAGTTCTCTTCTGCCAAAATGACAATTTTAGCCTCCATAGAGAAACTGGATTATCCTGAAGTTATCTATTTTATGGAGCATTTTATTCCTGCCTACGGGATGACTCTTGATGAAATCAGTAAATAGCCGGGAGATTAGTGTGAGACATAATATTCGACTGTTGTATTTCAGTCTGGCCTGCTTCGTGCTGATTGCAGGTATAACAGCGGCAATTTTGCTTTCCGTTGTTATTTTTTCGACGGGTCCCTCTTTTACGACTTCTGCTGACGAAAAGGCGATTATCAGCCGGACCCTTGAATTGACACAACCGAAGACACAGTCACAAGCGGAGGCGCTGCGTTCCAATACTGTCTGGCAGGACGAAATTGCCTCGGGACAGCTTACTGTCTCCGAGTTTCTCCGCGTATCCTTTACCGGGACACAATACCTTCTTGAGGGTAAGGACGACGCCGCTTTTGCGAAGGATCTCGCCTATGCGGTTTATGGAGGAGAAGACAAAGCCGGCGATTTGGCTTTTGCTCTTGTGGAAGATTCACGGGTATATGTTATTGAACAGACGCTTGGCGCTGTAAATATTACATATGTACCCCCGGCAATGGAAACGATTACGGATAAATCCGGCACGCGTGTACTTTCCGTACAGCTTGATCAGTCAATTCAGGATGACGAAGGGTATGGGTTTGGTGTCAGAAAGGTCAGTGGGTTGATTTCCATTGAAGGTGATCAGGCCCGGACGGATTTCTATATTGACGACAATTTACGTCCAGGTCAGCTTTCCATCGCCGGGAACGTATCCGGAGGACAGAGTTTTTCGATGCTGTGGGACACAAGAAGAGAGAAACCCGGCACTCACTCTGTCACCGTTCTCATGCGTACATCAGATGGCCGGGCTCAAATACTTACCGGCGGAAAAGTAACGGTTCCGTCATTCTTCACGCTGGTCAACGATGGCGTGCAGAAGGGGTCCATGCCGGCAGGCGCAACGGATGTGTGGTATCAGCTTGATGCACTGGATCGAAATGCATATATCAATTTCGTAAATCTGTCTGCTGATATAAGTGTTTCACTTTACGATATGTATGGCAACAGGATCGGCCGGAATGATTTGCCGGGCACACAGACGGAGGTACTGCGTGGGAGACAGCAGGATTTACCTCAGCTGGACGTAAAGGATCCATATGTCAGTGCATATCAGAATGTTTTCTATGCACGCGTTCAAAAAGGATCTGCGAACGTATCTCCTGACGGGATTACTTACCTTTGTGTGCAGTCAAAGGAAGTTGCAGTGGATGCTGATAAGAATTATCTTGCTGTGACAAGCACCGTTGGCATCGTGCCGACTCCTGTTCCCACAGCTGCCATATCGGACGAAGCAAAAGCTGCTCTCGTAACATGTAAGGATTTAAATGCCAATACACGAACCTATGCCATGTCGGACCTGAAGTTCCTGCCGATCAACGGAAAGCTTGCTTCCCTGTCGTTTACGGATCCAGTCACTGCACAGGCGGTTTTAATCTATCCTTCTTATGATATTACAGCTGACGCCTATGCATATGTCTCGCCAACGGAACTTACCGGACTTCTTTCGAGCCTTTCCTGTGTAGAGGGATATGCTGCTTCAGTAAAAATAGAACAGGAGTCGGACGCAGGGATAATCACTGTGACAGGCCTGGACGGGGCGATTACTGTAACGCCTTCCCGAAACATCATACATATCCGTGTGACAGATTTTGACCATGTAATACACACATACACACTGTATCTGCTTTCCGGAGCGGACAAAGACGGGTATGACACGGCAGCACTTTCACTTTTCCCGCAAAGTTATAAAAGCGGAATGTGGCTTCTGCATAATTTGCAGCCGACTTATCAGTTTATACCCTTTAATACAGGGGTCTCGTGGGCAGATGTGATTGCTGCGGAGGATAATAAGGACAAAAGCCTTGCGAGTGACAGTACCAATCCCAGCTGGGTCAAACCCGACAGCCCCCTCTATGACGGCTCTTCCTGGCGTGCGGCAAAGAGCGAAGTTGTCTCCTATTTCCTTGATCCGCGGAATTTTTTGAATCCGGTCTATGTTTTTCAATTTGAAAAATTGTCATTCGATCCAACCATTCATACAATGGATGGTGTGAAAGCTATGGTGAAAGGGTCTTTTCTGGAGGTGCCCGACCCGGATTACGCTGCGATTCTCCTGCAGGCAGGAAGTGAAGCCGGAATCTCTCCGTATTTCCTTACGAGCCGCATTATTCAGGAGATGGGAAGACAAGGGGAGTCGCTTCTTTCAAAGGGCACCCTGCCGGGGTATGAAGGGTATTATAATTTTTTCAATATCGGCTCGACTCCGAATCCGGAAGTTAAAAACGGAGCGCTGATCAATGGGGCAAAGTATGCAATGTGGGGCAGCGACTATGCTTCAAAAGTCGTTGTGCCGGAGGAACAGGCCCTGCTGCTTCCATGGACTTCTCCGGATCTTGCTATTCGCGGAGGCGCCCTGTGGATTGCAAAGAGCTATGTCGACCTCGGTCAGAATACCCTGTATTTTCAAAAATTCGATGTGATCAATAATGCGGACGGACTGTTTTTACACCAGTATGCCCAGAATATTTCCATGGCTTATACGGAAGGCGCCAGATACCACAGAGCCTATCTTTCGCAGAACATGCTGGCATCTGCCTTCCAGTTTTTAATCCCTGTCTATCTTGACATGCCGGACCAATTTGGAATTCTTCCAGTTGTATGATTGAAGGTTCGCGATAATAGTGTGTATAATATTGTGCAGATGTTTGATCCGGCGGATAAGCCGGGGAAGGAGGCAACAATGACAAAATTTCGTGCGTTAACTGCATTTCTTGCGGCTGCTGTTCTTGTGCCGGTGCTTATATATTCACCGATACAGGCGGCGGCGGGTGTGAATGTGAATCTATATGCCAAAACCGATACGGTGAAGGCCGGCGACACAATATCCCTGAGTGTTAACTTTGCTACATTTCCCAATCTGACCCGTTTTGGCCCCGTAGAGGTCCAGTTCGATCCTGAGTATGTATCGTTTGCAGGCATGGACAAAGGAAGTGCAATGCCTTCTACGTTTGCTGTCAGCAACTCGGCTTCAACCAATGTAATTGCTGTAATCGGAGTTGACCAGGCGGCAGAGGCGCAAATTGGTGCGAATCAGACAGCACCAACTGCGGATGAAGCGGGTAACCCCATTGCGCCGCCGGCAGATCCCAGCATGCATTCCGATACTACGGTTACGGTCTGCGTGCTGTATTTCAAAGTAATTGATACTGCGCCTTCGGGAGAAGCTAATTTCTGGCTGGGCGGTATCGGCGGGTTTAAGGACAGCGCGCTCGCCCAGTTGGCAGCGAGTGCCGGCAATACGGTAATTGTTCCGGTCCAGAGTCTACTTTCATCGGAGGCATCCCTTTCCTCGCTCACTATCGAGGGCGCCGAATTGACACCGGCGTTTTCTCCCTCTGTTTTCGAGTATGAAGCGCATGTGCCCAGAAGCGTAACAACGACAGCCATAACGGCTGTAGCGGCAGATGCCGCTGCACAAATAATGGTTACCGGCAATGATAACCTTGTTGTCGGCGACAACCCGGCCACGGTCAAGGTTTCCGCACAAGACGGAAAAACAGCACTGGAATACAAAATCAACATTATTCGGGACAGTAATTTTGTGCCCGCAGGCGCATCCATCACAGGAAGCGACGGTAAGGTATATAACTTTGTCGAACTCCCGCAGACGCTGACACTGCCGATGGGGTTTACACAGCAGATGGAGATGCTTGGAACGCAGTCGGTACCGGTTTTCACGGGAAACGGTCTTAAGAGTATGCTCTTGTACCTGAAGGATGCTGATAATGATCCGGCACTGTACATATACAATCCGGATAATGGTTTGATCCGACTATACGATGCAGCCCTTGCCCTGACGGTTCCCGCCAGACTTCTGACCATTACAGCCGTGGCATCCGAAGATATTGTCCCCAAAGGATATTTTCAGGCAGAGGTGACGATCGGTGAGAGTACCGTACAGGGATACATTTCCAGCAAGACGGATCTGTCCCTCCTGTATCTTACGAATGAGGAGGGCGTCAGCAGCTTTTACGCAATCAATCCTGAAACAGGTGACGTATACCCTTATAAAGATATACAGGCTGGCAGCAGCAGCTTTTTGATTCCCTTTGTAATTGCTTTGATTCTGGCAGCGGCAGAGTTTGGAATGATTTTCTACATAATTTATCAGGTTCGATCCAAAAATCGGCCTCAGGAAGTGAAAAGGGTTTGATATGAATGTTATTTCTTTTCTTCGCGGAGATAATTCCCTGAATCCTTCTGTGAAAAAAACCAGGGAGATTATTTTCTATTTGGTTTTCGGCGGACTTACTACGGTTGTTAATCTTATCTCTTTCGTCATCTTTGACAAAATATTCGGAGCACAGCATGCCTTTTTTACGCTTGGAAGCCTGCACTTTGATCTTCTGGGCTATGATGTTCTGAACCTGATAGTGGCATGGATTGTTGCTGTCATTTTTGCCTATACTACCAACCGCAAATTTGTTTTCAGATCGAAGGGTCCGGTTTTCAAAGAGTTTTTCGGATTTGTCACATCCCGTATTGCCACACTTATTGCATTTGAAATCGGAACGTTTGAACTTTGCATACTGATTCTGCAGAGTGGATTTGGAATTGATAAGAACATCGTGGCCTTCACAATTGCCGGCCAGACCTGCACGTATCTTTACATCGTGAAGCTTCTAAATGCTGTACTCGTTGTAATCGGGAATTATGTTCTCAGCAAATTGTTTGTCTTCCGGACGGCAGATACTAAGAAAGCCGTCAATGACACTCATTTGGCAGGCGGGGAGAGTGAAGGCAACGTTGAACAATAACGCCGGCATTCCGGAATTTCTCCTTTCTTCACAGCGCTTTGGCATTCAGCTCGGCCTTGTGCGTATGGAAAGCCTGCTGACACGGCTCGGGAATCCGCAGGAGAATTTATCATATATTCACATAGCCGGTACGAACGGCAAAGGGTCGGTGACATCCTATATTGCATCCATGCTTGCTTCCGATAATTATCGGGTAGGTGTCTATACATCTCCTTTCCTTGAAAGATTTTCCGAGAGAATCCGTGTTCTGGATGGTAAAAATTCTCTGGTTAGTTTTCTGGCAGATGATGCCCAGGGAGAAATTCCAGTTAAGGACCTCTTTAAGCTTTCTGAAAAAGTAAGGGAAGCGGTTGCTGGAATGCTGGAAGACAAAGAGGAGCATCCAACCGAGTTTGAACTGGTCACGGCGGTTGCCTTTCTGTATTTCAAGCAAATGGCCTGCGATTACGTGGTTCTAGAAACCGGCTTGGGAGGAAGACTGGATTCCACCAACATTATCATAAATTCCGTATGTTCCGTCATAACGGCACTCGGATATGATCATATGGACCAGTTGGGGAATACAATCAGTGAAATTGTGCGCGAGAAAGCCGGGATCATAAAACCGAACGGAAATGTTTTTCTCTATTCCCCTTATGATACGGATCTTTCCGAAAAAGAAGCCGGTGAGGCGCTTGCGGTAATGATCGAAACCTGCAGGGAACGCAGCGCCAATCTTACAATAGTATCTGCCTGCGAACTGACCCGTGTGAAAAGTTCCGTTGACGGGCAGGATTTTACAGTGCCATATTTGCCGGGAATCCTCCGGATCAGCATGATCGGTGGGTATCAGCTTCAAAATGCGGCACTTGCAGTGCGAGCTGTAACCGGACTTGTATCGGAAAGCGGGATCCGTGAGGGACTTCTACTTACAAGATGGAAAGGGCGGATGGAAGTACTCCGAAGAAATCCACTGATCCTCCTGGATGGAGGACATAATCCGCAGGGCGCCCGTTCGTTTCGGGATTCTGTGAATGATCTGTTTGCAGATGATTTCAGGAAGAATCCTCCGCGGCTGATTCTGGGATTTATGGAAGACAAGGATTACCCGCAAATACTTACCGTATTGTTTTCCGGACTCCCTTACCACATACGGGAAATTATTTGTGTCACCCCGGATAACCCAAGGGCGTTGCCGGCAGAAAAGCTCAAAAAATACATTTCGGATCATTTTTCCGAAGAAGCTTTATTTTACAAGAATCAAACGACTATGTATAATAGGCAAGGTAGGATTTCAGCCTTTGAAGAGGCGAAAAGTGCTTGTTTTAAAGCTTTGGAAGATTCGAAAGCCGATGGTGCCCCGATTCTTTGTTTGGGATCGCTTTATCTGGCGGGCCAGGTTCGGGACACGTTGAAAATGGATATTTAATCCGGGCGGATAATCTTCCGGCCGAATGGATTGATACGAGGAGAATAATGATGGACTGGCGTAATGCCGCTGCAGCCTTCCCTCCGTTGGAGGAAAAAGACATTGCCTTTCTGCAATTGTCAAAAGAAGAGAAAGAGCAGGTTCTGACCCTGTTCAACAGGGCTGTATCCAATGCACAGTCGGACAGTGCAGATATTGCTATGATTGCACTCAAAAAACTTCTGACGCTATATCCCAGTTGGGGAGAAGCGGCGCTGTTATATGGTGTTTGCCTGGCAATAGACGGCAGATACAAGCGCGCCGCGGCAAGTTTTGAACATGCTGTTTCTGTAGGGCTGAAGACGGAAGAATTGACTTATATGGCCCAGGTGTACAACAGGGATGCCGTCACGGAATATGCACAGGAACGCGGGCACGCGCAGGGCGATGATGAAGCTGCCCGTAAAGGCCTGCTGGCTTCTGTCTTTTCATCAAAAAAGAAACGCAGCAGTGTTTTCAGCGAGATCGAAACGGAAGAACGCGGACATATGCAGGCTCCGATTCTGACTCGCGTACCTCGTTCCACGGGGAAAGCCAAGCTTGCTACCGATAGGGAACGCAGGGATGTAATGATGCAGTCAGGTGCTCCCAAAAGCGATACCCAGGATGAAGAAATTGACGTTTCAATTCCGAAGACCCCGGCCGAAAAGCTTCGCATCACAACAATTGCTTTAGGCGGTGTCCTGCTTGCCGTTCTTCTTGGCCTTGCCATATGGTTCCTGATCATTCCGGCGGTTTCAACCTACCGGGAAAACAGCAATGCTTCGGCGAAACTCAAATATTTACTGGCATCCATGGAAGCACAGAAATCCGATCCGCTTGTGTCCGGCATATTATCTGACTATGATAAAACATACCCTTCTGCCTCGACATCCACGCAGAATGCTCCGACGGGACAGACCCAGACGGCGTCAGCGCCTCAAAAAGAGACCACAG
>Ga0209125_1001940_pt1 | contig 17389 bp, 10 predicted proteins | sample BarGraIncub1131A_FD_184503 | JGI IMG/M metagenome (GOLD analysis project Ga0209125, IMG submission 184503) | Arctic peat soil microbial communities from Barrow, Alaska - Barrow Graham LP Incubations 11-31A (SPAdes) (version 2) | ecosystem: Environmental > Terrestrial > Soil > Wetlands > Peat...
ACTAATTTTTTGGCAAATGTAAAGGATTTTATCTTCTCTATTGCATAACAGAATAAGATATTAAAGGGTTAAATCAATACTATTTCATATCAAAAAGCATGCTTTTGTTAAAATATGTAGCAATTTTACCAAAATAATCAATATTCTTTTGTGTCACCAAATATCCATTTATCAAAGCATTATGACACCATTTATCGCTTTTCACAATCCTTTTTCTACTTATATTATATTTTTTGTGTCTTTTTGTATTGCGGTTTAAAATATAATCAGTATGTTTGCATCGTGAATTAGATGAAAAGGTTTAACAACAAAAAAATTGGATTATGAAAAATTCTTTAAAAACGATTTCGAAAAGCCTACTTGGTATGGTTTTTTTATCAATGTCAGTTAATGTTGCAATGGCAACTGGTTCTACTCAAATTTGGATTCCTTCAACAGATATTCAAGGATTCAAGACTGTACATCTTGGTATTGATAATTATATACGAACACAAAATCAGTCAAATGGTTTGAGAGGTGCAGGCATGTATGACATTGGTTTAACAACAGGAGTATTGCCTTTTAGCAAAGTTCAAGCCGAAGTTGGAATTGATTATTTATCCATGGGAGATAATGTATATGATGCACACCCAATTTATTTTAATGCTAAAATTGGTGTTCCTGAAAATACGTTCTTTAAAGGTGCTCCTGCATTTGCAGTTGGTGCATATAATTTTGGAACAAAAGCCAAATTAACCGATTACAATATGGTTTATGGACTTTTAGCAAAAACAATCCCCGTAGTCGGCAGACTTTCAGCCGGTTATTATACGGGAAGCAAAACATTACTTGTTGATGAAGTTGGAAATGCTACAAACTCAGGTCTACTACTTTCATGGGACAGATCGATGTCAGAAATTTCGGATAAATTATGGTTTGCGGTAGATTATCAAGGAAGTAAAAACTATTTGGGTGCACTTAATTTAGGATTTTCGTGGGCATTCTCCAAGAATGTATCGGTCATATTCGGTTACGATATTTACAACGATAAAAATGTATTGTACAACTCAACAAACACGAATGCCAATACATTCACTACACAGTTGGATATAAACTTCTAAGAAGAATATACTACATTCAAAATATTATAGGATAGTTCTTTAGGTTAACAAAATTACACTTATTTAATTTTTATTTTTATGAGTAAAAAATCAACACTCCCCGAAAGGGGGCGATATTTCTCGAGAATCATCGAGAACATGTCAAAACCGAAAGATTGGAAACTTTTTGCTACCATTTTCGGCGGAAAAATGATCGGTATAGCCGTTGCAATAATCGGCATGGTATTTATCTCCAGTTTAATTTCAGGCTCAACAGCTCAGGCTGCTGATACATATACTGCACATGAGACATCTGTAATAAATGCAATAAACACCATTTGGGTATTGGTTGCCGCTGCTCTGGTTTTCGGTATGCAAGCAGGATTCGTCATGCTCGAAGCAGGGTTTGCCAGAAAACGTGAAACAGTGAATATTCTCGTAGAATGTGCACTTGACACAGCTATTTGTGGTGTTTCATTTTATGCTATTGGTTATGCATTCATGTTTGGTGCAGGTAACGGATTTATTGGCACGCAATACTTCTTTTTACAAGGAACCCCTGCAACGTATGGTTCAACAGGTGTAGCACTTTTAGCTCACTGGATTTTCCAATTTGCTTTTGCCGACACCGCTTCTACCATCACTTCAGGTGCAATGATTGGACGTACCAGCTTCCGTGGTGATATTATCTACAGTATTTTCGTTACAGCTATCATTTATCCGATCATCGGCCACTGGGCCTGGGGTCCTGATGGATTCTTGGCATTGATGGGAACTCCCGGACATTTCTTACCTTCTTTGGGTCAACCATTCCGCGATTTTGCAGGTTCTACGGTTGTTCACACCATTGGTGGTATGGTTTCATTGGCAGGTGCCATTGTTTTAGGGCCGAGACTCGGACGTGTTTTCTTAAGAGACGACAAAGAAAAAGGTGGTTTACCCCCAGCTCACAGCTTACCTTTAGCAGCTATTGGAGCATTCCTACTTTGGTTTGGCTGGTACGGTTTTAACCCTGGCAGCACACTCTCAGGTATGGATTATGAAGGAATCGGACGCGTTGCGGCCAACACTACTCTTGCCGCTTGTACAGGTGCATTGGCAGCTATGTTGTGTGCTCTGTGGATTGGTCCTTTTAAAGGAAAATTTGATACAGGTTTCACCTTAAACGGTATGTTGGCAGGTCTTGTAGCCATTACAGCACCCTGTTATTGGGTTTCTCCTCTCGGTGCATCAATTATTGGACTTGTTGCGGGTGTAATCGTCTTTGGTGGAGTATATTTGCTGGAATTCTTAAGAATCGATGATCCGGTAGGCGCAGTACCAGTACATGGTTTAAATGGTATTTGGGGTACCTTATCCCTCGGATTGTTTGCCAGCGGTGAATATGGATTTACTGGACCGATGGGTCCGGACAACACCTCACCTGTAACCGGTCTTTTCTATGGTGGAGGTTTTGACGTACTTAAAGCTCAGGCAGTGGGTAGTTTAATCATTACTGTAGCCACTTTAGCCGCAGCGTTTATTGTGATGTACGTTGTAAGTAAATTACCTTATCCATATAAACTTCGTGTTGAGCCGGAAGCTGAAACTTACAATGGTGGAATTGATGTTTGGGAACATGGAGCAGAAGCTTACAATGATTAACGTGTATTTTTTTGATAACTATAAATATTTAATTTAACTTATTATGAAAAAAATAGAAGCTATTATCAGACGCTCGAAATTCGATGAAATAAAAGCGGCATTGCATGACATTGATATTGATTTTTTCACTTATTCTGAAACCATTGGTGTAGGAAACGAAAGGAAAAGAAAAGCAGTTTTACGTGGGAATAGCGATACTGAATTTATTTCACGTCTGACATTATCGATCGTAGTTCGTGACATCAACCTGCGTAAGACAGTCGATTGCCTTTTAGATCATGCTTATACCGGAGATATCGGAGATGGAAAGATTTTCGTGTATGATGTTGAAGAATCCTATCGGATTCGAACCAGAGAAAGTGGCGATGAGTCGCTTTATATGAAAGAATAATTGATAAAACGAGCTATGTATCCTACATAAATTCGTTCATATCTTATTGCAATCCAGACATTTTAAGCAGGCTATCCCAAATGAGATAGCCTGCTTTTTATAATCCAATTAGTAACTAGTAATGGATTTTTTTAACCAAAACAAATTATTTTGCGGTGTTATCTTAAATAAGGTATCCATAATTTATAGGCATTTCCAGGCTTTTGGTTCCCTATGGCATAATAAGGAATGGCAGTGAACACCACTTCTTTATTCAAATCATCCCTCGCTGTGCCGGTAACGACATTCACACCGTTTAGTAATTCTTTACGAAAACTCATAGCTGCCGGAGTTTTGGTATCAATTTTCAGTTTTCCCAAACCTGGATTATTGCATTCTTCGAGGCAATAGACAATGGGTCCGGAAGCAATTGCTACAAGTCCCTTCAAATCATTAACTGAGTCATTGGCAAAAACAAAACGGGGCTCCATTGGCAAAGAAAGTTCAACCTGATCGCCTTTTTTCCAGATACGGTTTATAGTGACATAACCCTCAGAGGGTATCACGTTTATTTTTACACCATTAACCTGAATGTTTACCGGGGTTTTAACTTGTGATTTATACAGATTAAAGGGGTTTTCCATATTGACCGCCCAACCCGGTATACGCACTTTCAAGGCAAATTCGCCTTTTGTTTCTGGAGAAACGACTATTAAAACTTTACCGTCCCAGGGATAGTTGTTTTTTTGTTTAACAACTACGTTCTGTTTTTCACTGAGCTTCAATTTCACTTCGCTGCCAACAAAAAGATTTACATAGATTTCATCGGGTGAATAGGAATATATGAAACCGGGAAATGCCGACATCATTTTCAGAAACATGGGTGGGCAACAGGGACAGTCGTGCCAACCCCAACGTTGATGATGATCCGCATTCGGAGGGTTTTGATAGGTATAATTGGTGCCGGATTCCGAAATGGTTGTCAGCACTCCATTGTAAAGTGAGCGTTCAAATTCATCCATGTATTTGGCATTTCCAGTCAATTGATTCATGCGTTGGCTGAAAAATCCGGCACCAACAGCTGCACAAGTCTCCAAATAAGCATCGTTTGGCAGGAAGTAATCGGGTCCGAATTTTTCATCGGTGGCAATGGCTCCCACACCTCCGGTGATGAACATGCGTTTGCCGGCCATGTTATCCCACAAGGTTGTAAGGGTTTCCAGATAACGGGGAGATCTGTTTTCCTGAGCCACAGCAGCTGCACCGGTTGTAAACAAAGTGGCACGTACAGCATGGCCTTCCATGGTTTTCTGTTCGAAAAAGGGCACTTTATCCTGAGCATAAGCACCCCAAGTCGGACGGCTATGGTTGCCATACTGAGGTTCGGTGTATTTGGCATCGCGTATCCATTGCTCTGCAGCAGGGTTGCCCATCGCATCCCAATCGGGCATACCGCAATGTACTCCACGGTTTTCTACCCAAAATTGAGCCAGTTGGTAGTAGTTCTCTTCATTAACAGGCACATCCATCTGTTTTTTCAACCCGGGTTCCTTTTTGAAAAGCCAGTACAATTTCATGGCAGCTTCCTCTGGACCGGAATGTGCAGGTACAATATTCAATTTAGGTGCCGGACCCATGGTGTCGTACATGTAATTGGCATATTTTACAGCCACATTCAGGAGCTTGGTTTTTCCGGTAGCTTTGTAATAATGCACCCCGGCTTCGAGCAACATACCTGCATTGTAAACATCGTGCTGCCAACGTTGCATGCCACCGTTTAAACCCCATCGGTGAGTTGGTTCAATCAGGTCGGTATAGGTATTGATGTATCCGTCCGGATCCGACTTTTGAGCTGCGGCAATGCGATCGATGTAACCATCCATTCGCTTTTCAAGTTTCGGATCGGGATACTGAGCCAGAAAATCGGCTACTCCACGAATGGATTCGTATACCAGTCCATCGTACCAGGGTGGGCCATAGTGCAAACCAATACCTCTTTTACCTTGGGCAACAAGGTCAAAGTTTTTGAACGCATCACGGGTTTGTCCAAGCTGCTTCACTTCATTTTCAAGTCCTCCAATTGGATCATAATGCCCTTCAAACTTGTCAAATACGTCAGTAATTGTTGTTTTGCGCCATTGATTAAATTTCGGACTCCAGAAATTATCTGTTATTTTCACCTCCTGGACTTCAGGCTGCATTAAAGGTTGTCTGTTTTGGGTCTGCGAAAATACTTTTGAGACTGAAAAGACCAACAACAAAGCTATTAACGGAAAAAGATTGACTCTCCTCATTTTATTTTAAATTAATTGCTTATCTGCTTAGAACAAGTTGATTTTTCAATTCTTTATTATATCTTTTAATGGTGTTAATGGCGTCTCTACTGCTTGTTGCATAAGCCGATAAAATAGCTTTCCTCTATATGTTGATAGCTTTCTATTAAATCGAAATGCGAATTCATCCAAATAGTATGGGAGATGTTTTGGTGATATATTACCTTGATGTGTCCCATTTATCCATCGTTTTACTAGCGAATCAACCATATGTACATGAGGTAATAATTCGTGAGCTTCTTTGCCACTTCCAGCAATTACTTTTTGTTCGTACTTATAGTCTTTCGATTGGGCTAAAAAGCTATATCCAGTCCAGCCGTCTGTGATTACTGTACTTCCTTTTTCAATATTCGCTTCCACGAATTGAGAAAGACTTTCTGTGGTCGCATCCGAAATACACTGAAAACGAACTCTACCTATTTGTTTTCCCTTACATTCAGTGGCAACCTCCACTAAGACTTTGGTTTTAGCCCCTCTACCTTGCTTTCCACGTCCGATTCCCCGTCCCACCTATAAACGTTTCATCGACCTCAACCTAACCTCTAAGTTTATCTCTTTCAGTCCTGACCATTGCCCTGCGGAGTTTTTGAAGCCACACCCACGCTGTTTCATATGAGCCAAAACCCATAAAATCTTTCAAATTATTTGCACTTGCACCGGTTCTTTGAGCAACTACCCACCACATTATATGAAACCAAAGCAATAGTGGCTTTCTGGTTTTGTGAAAAATAGTACCTCTAGTAACACCAGTTTCATATCCGCATGAAGAACAATGAATGATTTTCTCCTGTGTAAGCCATACTTATTGCTTTTACATTTTGAACAAATATAACCATCTGGCCATCTCATCTGAAAAATATAGTCCCAACAATCATCCTCGCTTTTAAATTGAGTAAGGAATTCTTGAAAATCTTTTGGGTAGAGTTCTTCGTTTTGCATGTACAAAGTTACAATATAATTTTACTTGTTCTAAGCAGATAAGCAATTATTATTATTTAAGGCTTTGAAAGTGAACAAGATATTAATTGATTTTGTTCACCTTTTTTGATAAATAATAAAGGTATGATTGATAATCCATAAGTGAATTATGTAACAATTTTCAAATGTAATGTAACAATTTTTCAGATATAATTTTCAACTTCGGATTGAAAATATTTTGTGCCAAAAGCAGCAACCGCAATATACTATGATTGAAACTGCTTCAGGGCAGCAATCAACCCTGACGTTAAATGATGGAACTATTGTGAGATTGAATCAAAACTCAAAACTGACTTATCCGAAAAATTTTAATAATCATACACGCAATGTGACTTTGAGGGGTGAAGCCTATTTTGAGGTAACGCACAATGCAAAGAAGCCTTTTCTGGTGAACGTAGGTTGTTACACCGTAAAGGTGTTAGGCACCAAATTCGATGTAAATGCATATTCGGGTGATATGCATTCGTACACTAGTCTTAAGGAAGGAAAAGTACTGATAGTTGATAATCAGGAAGGACACAAAGTATTATCGGAACTTAAACCGGGAACCCAATTAAGGTACAATAGAAAGACCGGAGATTATGCTGTGAAATCAATCGATATTAACGCCATTGCAAATTGGAGGCTTAATCAAATCGTTATCAGAAATCAAAAATTAGGAACTGTAGCAGAGATGTTGTCGAGTAGATACGGATATACAATTGATATTAATAATTGCAAAATTGAAAAATTGATGTATAACATCACCATCGAAAAAGAACCTTTGGATGAAATTTTAAGTGACATCCATTGTGTCACCCCCCAAGTTCATTATTACATTGACCATGAAAGAAAATGGGTGATTATTAAGTAGAAACATTGGTTTTTACCCTTGTGAAAGGTCCAATATTACTCATAACTATTTTCTTATGTGTAGTATTTCTTAATAGGTATTATCTAGATATTTAGTATTGCTAATTTTAAAAACAATTATGAAAAAAAGAATGAATCTAATTTTATTATTAATTAATCTTAAATTAAATGAATTATGACTATTAACCAACACGAGACGAAAACAAAATTCGTACAAAGGTTTACGCACAAAGCCTTTGGTCGATTGTTAAGTATTTTGATGCTTCTCTTTGTTGTGCAATTATGTTGCATACAGAATATCAATGCGCAAGACAAGAAAGTAACTGTCCATGCGACGAATGTACCATTGGCCGATTTACTGAATGATTTGAGTAAACAAACCAATTACAAGTTTTTCTACAGTAATGACGTGATTAATCCAAATCAGCTGATCACATTGAATGTTGACAGCATGCCATTAAAAGATGCGCTGAATCAACTTTTAATAGGGAAAAACACTGGATTTCAATTGAAAAACAATCAAATCCTATTGGTTAAGAAAAATGAGGAACCAAAACCTGAAAGTGCACAACAAAACTCCAGAAAAATTACAGGAAATGTGACCGATGATAACGGTCAGGTTTTACCGGGAGTAACAGTGAAGATAAAAGGTTCCTCTACCGGAACAATAACGGATGCAAATGGTAGCTATTCGCTCGATAATGTGACTTCTGACAATACAGTGCTTATCTCTTTTATAGGGATGCAAAGCAGAGAAGTTAATGTGGATGATCAAAATGTATTGAATATAAAGCTTAGTGAATCTGCTTCTGAATTGGATGAGGTGGTAGTAGTCGGGTATGGAGTTCAAAAAAAGGTAACACTTACCGGAGCCGTTTCATCTATTAAAGGAGATGACGTTATAAAAACAAAGAATGAGAATATTCAGAATATGGTTGCCGGTAAAATTTCCGGTGTACGTGTGACTCAAAAAACTTCTGAACCGGGTGCATTCAATAACAATTTCGATATACGTGCTATGGGTACACCTTTATTTATAATTGATGGTGTGCCTCGTACAAATGAAGACTTCCAACGCCTGGATCCAAACGACATTGATAACATGTCTGTGTTGAAAGATGCTTCTGCGGCAATATATGGTGTGCGCGCTGCAAACGGTGTTGTTTTGGTTACTACTAAAAGAGGTAGCAATAATAAAATTGAATTGAACTATTCGGGTTCCTTCGCCTGGCAGATTCCATCAGGATTACCTGCCACCGTGAATGCCATTGACTATATGACTCTTCGTAATGAGAGTCAAATACATAATGTTAACGGTGGTACCCCACTTTTTAACGATGCTCAGTTTAATGATTATTTGACCGGAAAAAAAACAAGTACTAACTGGTATCCGTTGGTATTTTCCAATTATGCCCCACAAACAATACACAACCTGAGTGTCACAGGTGGTAATGATAAAACGACCTATTATGTGGGTCTTGGGTACCAGTACCAGGAAGGTTTTTTCAAAACAAAGGACCTGAATTACAGTAAATATAACATCCGTTCAAACATAACCACCAAAATCACTGATCGTCTTACTTTCGATTTAAACCTGAATCTGGTGATGGACGAACAGGATCGTCCATACCAGGATTCATGGTGGATTATCCGTGGCTTCTGGAGACAGGGTCCTCAAATTCCTGCTTACGCCAACAACGATCCAACCAAGCTTTATCAGGGACTGATTGAAGGTGATAACCCTTTATCATTCATGGACGCGAATGTTAGTGGTTCCAGAAAATACAATAATAAATGGATTCAACCTGCAGCCAGTCTTAAATATGAAATTCCCGGCGTGAAAGGATTGTATTTGAAAGGAATGTTCAGTTATGACTATTATGCTTCAAACAATACCGTTTACCAAAAAGAATATAATCAATACCGGTATGATGAAGCTTCGGCTACCTACAGTACTTTTATCCGTCAATCGCCAAACAGAATCAGTAGAGATGCTACTTTTAGATCACAATTAATGGGTCAGGCTTCATTAAACTACAACGGCACATTTGGCAAAAACCAGGTGGGTGGTCTAGTTGTTTGGGAAGCTCAGGAAAAAAAGAGTGATAACTTTTCAGCACAGAGAGACCTGGTACTTCAGTTGCCTTACCTGTTTGCAGGTGTTTCAACCGGACAACTTGCAACTATGAATTCAGCTGCCGATGCGCTTTATAATAACTCAAATCTAGGGTTGGCAGGTAAATTCAACTATGCATACGACAACAAATATCTGGCCGAAGTTATGTTCCGTTATGACGGATCCTCGAAATTTGCTCCGGGTTCACAGTGGGGTTTCTTTCCGGCAGCTTCGTTGGGTTGGCGTCTTTCTGAAGAAAAATTCTTCAAAAATTCAGAAAGTTTATTGTTCATCAATCAATTGAAACTTCGTGCTTCTTATGGTAAAACAGGAGATGACAATGCATCCAGTTATACCATAAGAAGCACGAAGTTTCACCCTGCAGGTACTGATAGCCGAAATTTTACAGGAGGTTATGATTTTAACGGAAGTTTCAACGCCAGTGCTAACAACAAAGGCATTCCAAATCAATACATTACCTGGTATACTGCAAAGTCATTCGATGTAGGTCTTGACGTAGAAGCCTGGAATGGTCTTTTGGGCTTTACCGGTGACTATTTTTCCAGAACCCGTGAAGGTCTTTTGGCCAAAAGAAACGGAGGCATACCTACTGTGGTGGGTGCTGGCCTTCCCGATGAAAACCTGAACAGTGACCGCACCTATGGTTTTGATCTGGAAATATCCCATAAAAACAAGATTGGTGATTTCAGATACAGCGTGAAGGGTCTGTTTTCCCTTACCCGTATTGAAAGACTTTATGTCGAAAGCCGTACCTTTGGTAGCTCATGGGACAACTGGAAAAATAACCAAAACAATCGTTTGCAGGGTGTTCACTCCGGATTAACGGGTGATGGACAGTATCAATCGTGGCAGGAAATCTTGTCTTCTCCAACTTATACCGGCAGGGGAACTGTTATTGGTGACTATAAATACCAGGACTGGAATGGTGATGGTCAAATCGATGGCAATGATGTACATCCCATTCAATTCGACCAGTATCCCTGGATGAACTTCAGTATGAACCTGAATGCATCCTACAAAGGTTTTGATTTCGACTGTTTGTTTCAGGGATCAGGTATGAGCTCATTAATTTACGGCGAACAACTTCGTCAACCTATGTGGGGTAGCAACGATTCAGGTGCTATGCAGCAATTTATGGATAGATGGCACCCGGTAGATCCTAAAGCAGATCCCTATGATCCTGCAACTGTATGGACAAGCGGACATTTTGCTTACACCGGAACATTGCCTGATGAAAACTCTACATTCAACAGTGTAAATGGCGCTTATTTACGCTTAAAGAGTATTGAACTCGGTTATTCACTTCCATCAAAGGTGGTTAATGTTTTAGGTGTGAAGAGTGTACGGGTTTATGCAAATGCTTATAACCTGTTAACTATTACTCAGGTTAAATATGTTGATCCGGAACATCCAAATGATACTTATGGATATTTGTATCCATTGAACAAAACAGTTACTGTCGGATTAAATGTCAAATTCTAATACATATATAAATTATGAAGTTGAAATATTTTTTATTCGCCATACTGGCGTTTAGTGGTGGATTAATTTCTTGCTCGGATTATTTGAATATTCCACCCATGAATGTGGTGCAAGACAAAGACCTTTTTACAAATACGAATGGAATGACTGTTTATTTATCTCTTATGTACAGCCAAATGCCATTCGAGGACTTTAAATACTCGCCTTCCCGTCAATTTTTTGATGACTGGTTGGTTACACCCGGTGCTAATGAAGGTGCTTCGTTGGGACGTGATGCTGGCGCTGCTATGACATCAGAAGGCTATGCACGTAACGGGGCTTACTGGAGTCGTGCTTTCAATCTGCTGCGTGATGCAAACCGTCTGCTCGAAACATTGCCAAGTTATAAAGCAAACTTTTCGGAAGCTGATTATAATCACTATATTGGTGAAGGATATTTTGCACGTGCCATGGTTTTCTATGCACTGACAAAACGTTACGGAGGTATTCCTTTGGTTACTTCTGTATTGAAATACCCCGATACCCCGGCAGCAGAACTTGAAGTAGCACGTTCAACGGAAGAAGAATCCTGGAATCAGGTGTTGGCCGATTACAATTCAGCCATTGCAAATCTTTCCGTTACCAGTCCAAAACGTGGATATGCTAACAAATCAGTGGCTTTGGCTTTCAAATCTGAAGCTATGTTGTTTGCCGGCTCTGTGGCCAAATATAATAAAATTACAGGTTTCGGTCGAAAAACAAATGTACGTGTCATCGGTTTCGATCCGAACACCGCGGCTGCTACTTCTGTCAGATACTTCAAAGAATCTTACAATGCTGCCCGTGAAATAATGAATTCAGGAAAATACTCCCTGTACAAGAAAAAATGGGCTGCTAATGACAAACAGGCTCAATATCAAAATATGGTGGATATGTTCGGAGATATTACTAGCCCTGAAAACATTTATATCAAAGAGTACAGTTATCCCGATCTGGCTCATGGATATGACGCTTATAACATTCCCCGCCAGTTGATGGGAGGTAACGGATATTCTGCAGGAAACTGTCCTACACTTGACTTCGTAGAGATGTTTGATGGTTTTGCAAAAAATGCTGATGGTACCATCAAGGTATTTGATGCCAATGGCAAGTATTTAATGTTCGATAATGTGACGGATATTTTCGCAAATGCTGAACCTCGTTTACGGGCATATGTCATCTTGCCGGGTGATGTATTCAAAGGAGAAGCGATTGATATCCGAAGAGGTATTTACACCGGTGATGCATCAAATGGCATCGCTCCGTTAAGAGTTCTTAGCGGCGGAAGTCCTGATTATACAATTTCAGGTCCGTCTAACTACAACCAGGTAGACGCTTACAAAGCAGTCGGTGCATTTGCCGGTAATAAATCGTTGTTTTTATCTCAGAGCGGTACAACCCACGAAACCGTAACTCTTCCTGACGGAACAGTAATGAATGCCAGTGGTAAGAGTGGTCCTTTCACTTCAGACCTTACAGGGGCAATGACAGGATTTGTAGTCCGTAAATGGTTCGATCCTAACATGTCGCAATCACTGGTACTGGAAGCTCACTCTGTGGAACCTTTCGTATTGATGCGTTACGGCGAAATCCTGTTGAATGCTGCAGAAGCCGCATACGAACTGATGCTCGCCGGAGATGTTGCTCCTTCCGGGGATAACTATCAGGATATTGCTTATAATGCTATAAAAGATATTCGTGAAAGAGCCGGTGCAGATCCATTGGTAAGTGCATCCGATCTTTCAGGAAATGATGGCCTTCAAATTATTCGTAAAGAACGTAAAAAAGAACTTGCTTTCGAATATAAAACTCTTTGGGACATCAGACGGTGGAGAACCCAACATTCTGATATACTGAATGGATCGACTCAGGCAGATGGTGCTTACTACAAAGGTTTGTATCCGTTCTATTCATCTACTACCGGTAAATACTTCTTCGATGCCGGATTGGATGAATCAAGAAAAAATTTCCGCCTGACAGAACAGGAATATTATCTTGCAATACCGGGTGACGAAGTTTCGAAGAGCACCTTGATTGATCAGCAACCAGGTCGTTAATCTATTAATATCTTATTAAAATTTAGAAATATGAAAAAAAAATATTATGGTGTTTTAATTTGTTTAGCCGTTATCTCATTGAATTCGTGCGAGCTGGATAATTATGACGGACCACAGGAAACAATAAAAGGAACAGTGGTGGACGTTGTTACCGGGGACCAGGTGTTGACGGATCAGGGAACTGAAGGTACCCGTATCAGGCTGAATGAACTTAGCTGGAAGGGAACCGGTGTAGCATCTAACTTTGATTTCTTCTGTATGAAAGAAGGTAATTTCCAGAATACTAAAGTATTTAAAGGCCATTATAACGTGAGAATTGATGGTGCGTTTATTCCTTTGGTAAGAAGAAACCTGGCCGGTGATACCATTGCCGATGAATCAAAATATATTGACATCAAAGGTGTTACTCAGGTGGAATACAAAGTTCAACCATTTCTGAACCTCGAATGGATTGGTACACCGACTGTCAGCAATGGTGTAATCACTGCTACAGTGAAAATTACAAGAGGGGTTAGTCCGGCAGACTTCAAAGCAAAAATAGAGCCTATGGGAGGGTATGATGATAATATGCTGAACGTAACAGACGTTCGCTTGTTTGTTAGCCAGGTACCTTATGTCGGTTTTCGCGAATGGGATAACAGGTATTCAACTGAATTGGATTATTCCGGTAATCTGTTTGAACCTCAACTGGGTGTGCCGTTTACCATTACGACGAAAGGGGTGATTCCCGCAGGGCGCACAGTCTTTATTCGTGCAGCCGCCAGAATTAACTATGCAACAGAGAATATTAAACGCCACAATTACAATGTAGCTGTAAGGGTAGATATTCCTGCTAATTAATTATTATTAATTTGTGATTAGAAGTCATCTGTCAAATAAGAGAGATGACTTCTTTCATTTAAATACTTTATAAGTTTGAAAGCTAAATATTTTGTAAGCCTTGTTTTAAGTTCCTTCTTTTTTACGTCCGGAATGATGGTTCCAACGGTTGAAAAAACAAAAAACAAAGAAAAGACTACTTTCCAGACTTCTTCCCACTGGAAACCCGAAACAGATGTCAGATCGGACGTTGCAATAGTGTATGGTGTCGATGACAGAAAAGAAATGACCTTCGAACAGCGTGTACAAACCTGGCGTGATCGTGGTTACACAACTCATTTTATGACCGGCATTGCCTGGGGTGGCTATCAGGATTACTTTACCGGGAAATGGGATGGCATTAATCACCTTGGAGAAGGACAAGTTACCGTGAAAGGGGATACTATCTGGCATGGAAGACTGACCCCCTACATTGTGCCAACCGCCTCTTTTATCAAATACATGCAGGAAGAAAAGATTAAGCGGGTTATTGATGCAGGTATTGATGCTATATATCTCGAAGAACCCGAGTTTTGGGCGCGTGCCGGCTATAGCTCTGCTTTTAAAGAAGAATGGCAGAAATATTATGGATTCCCCTGGCGTGCACAACACGAATCACCCGAAAATACGTATCTCTCCAGTAAATTAAAATACCAACTTTACTATAATGCATTGAACCAGGTATTCACTTATGCCAAGGCATATGGAAAAAGTAAAGGAATGAATGTACGTTGCTATGTGCCTACCCATTCACTGGTCAATTATTCATCCTGGCAAATTGTAAGCCCTGAAGCCAGCCTGGCCTCGCTACCCTGTATTGATGGGTACATTGCACAGGTATGGACGGGAACCTCCCGTGAACCGACATACTTTAATGGTCTAAAAAAAGAACGGGTCTTCGAAAATGCCTATCTCGAATATGGATCCATGGAATCAATGACTGAACCGACAGGAAGAAAACTGTTTTTTCTGACAGATCCCATCGAAGACCTGCCACGTGACTGGGCAGATTATAAAAAGAATTATCAGGCAACGTTCACTGCCGAATTGTTGTATCCAAAAATTTCCAATTATGAGGTAATGCCTTGGCCGGACCGCATTTATCAGGGACTGTACCGTACCAGTGCCAAAAGTCAGGAGAAGAAGACGATACCCCGCTTCTATTCGACACAAATGCAGGTGATGGTGAACTCGTTGAATCAGATGCCATCCTCCGAAAATAAGGTCAATGGTTCTACCGGTATTTGTGTCCTTATGTCCAATACCATGATGTTTCAACGTTTCCCAACACACAATGGGTATGAAGATCCACAGTTATCAAATTTCTACGGTCAGGCATTGCCTTTGTTGAAAAGGGGGATACCGGTAAAAACCGTTCACATTGAAAATGCAGCCTATGCTGAAACATGGAAAGATGTAAGCCTTTTGATCATGTCCTATTCGAATATGAAACCATTGGATCCGGAAGCCCATAAACATATCGCTGATTGGGTCAGAATGGGCGGAGTACTGGTATATTGCGGTCGTGACAGCGATCCGTTTCAATCGGTTCAGGAATGGTGGAATACCAACAATAATACTTTCAAAGCACCTTCAGAACACCTCTTCAAAGAATTAGGCCTTGCTAATCCATTAAAAGAAGGAGTCTATCCCGTTGGAAAAGGGAAAGTATGTGTCATTCGTAAAGATCCGAAGGAATTGGTTCTTACACCAAATGAAGACCAGGCTTTTGTTGACAGGATCAAAACTTTGTATGAAAATAATACAGGGAAAGGAAAACTCGAGTTTAAAAACTATTTTTATTTGAACCGTGGACCTTTTGAGATCATTTCCGTTATGGACGAAAATGTCAGTCAAAAGCCCTATGTTATTAAAGGAAAGTTCATTGATTTATTTGATCCGAAAATCCCTGTGCTTGATGAAAAACAGGTGATGCCCAATGAACAGGCTTTTTTGTTTAATATCAATAAGGTGCAACATCCATTAAAACCTCAGGTTCTGGCCGCAGCATCAAGAATTTATGAGGAAGTAACCGGTAAAAATAAATACACTTTTATTGCAAAAAGTCCTGTAAATACTACAAATGTTATGCGTGTTCTGTTGCCCGTTGCCCCTAAAAAAGTAACCATAACAGATGCAAAAGGAAATGCTCTTACCGGTACACAGAATAGCTGGGATAAATCAAGCAAAACCTGTTTCCTGAGTTTCGAAAATAATCCTGATGGAGTCAGGGTGGCCATTAGCTGGTAGTCGAATTTCAAAAGGAGTGTATCCTTTATCACCATATTGTATTTGAAGGTGCTCTTCAACCTTAAACTTGAAACCGGTCAGATTAATCAGGAATGAATTATTAAAAGATCATTCCTTTAGGAGACAGGTTTATATTCGGGTTGTGCACTCATCTTATTTCTGATTGCAGGTTCCAACATTATTGTTGGGACTTGCAATCTTTATTAAATCCAGGTTTTTATGATTTATAATTGTCTTATATTCAAAACATTATTTTTATTTCTTTTTGCCCTTAGTAGAAAACCGGACACCACACAACCCACCCTTATTCGCTTATTTTATTTAACATATCAACTCTCAGTGCAGAAATAAATAGCGATAACTAAATTTGTAAGAAGTAAGGAAGTCTGATTTTGTTGTAAAACTAAGTTTTATTTTTTACTGCTCGGTTTTTTTAGGGGCTAATATAAATGCAGCAACTCAATCAGCATATGAAACAACATTAACAAATTTATGATCACTGACTTTTATATTCTTAAGATCAGAACATTGCGCCATCTGAGACCTGTTCTCTTCCTGAAAAATCTCTGAATTTGTCAGCAAAGGAACTTCTTCTACACTGACATTGGTCGAATCCAGACCCAAAGAAGTCACATCACTCAAACCAATTCTTTTGATCACATAAAAGATTGACATGATTATTCTATGAAAGTAAATGAAATCGTAATCTTTGTTTTGTACACGATCTATAACAATGTAGCGAAAATCACTTAATATCTTGTATTTGTTCAGAGAAGGATGTTGGCTGACTAAATCCACCTTATTTTCTTCCATCAGCTCCCGTACGATATTCTGAAAATAAAGATTGACTTTCGATGGCACCTTAAAACCCATTCGTAAATCAATACGGATAAGCACTCCGGGAATCAGCTCATGTACTTCATACTCTGTGGTGTGGGGATCATCAACAACATCTACGTGAAGCAACCAATAAATATCTGCTCTTTTAGGCTGTTTCCGCAGCATGGAATACAAAATTTTGTTTTCTATTGCATAAGGTTTATTGGAATGAGTGATATACACCAGGTTAGATGCATATTTTGGAACTGTCAGATCCTTTGAAAGCTTTTCTATGACAGGTAGATAATCCTTTATTTTATTAAATGTGATAAAACTGTTTTTGATTCTTCGGCCCTTATTCCACGCATACATGACTATCATAAAAATCCCGGCAATCATGATGGATATCCATCCCCCCTTCGTGAATTTAGTTAAGTTCGCTGCCAGAAAAGAAAGCTCAATGACAAAAAACAAGGTTCCAATCAAAACTTGAACATAGGTGGGAATCTTAC
>Ga0209125_1001942_pt1 | contig 17378 bp, 15 predicted proteins | sample BarGraIncub1131A_FD_184503 | JGI IMG/M metagenome (GOLD analysis project Ga0209125, IMG submission 184503) | Arctic peat soil microbial communities from Barrow, Alaska - Barrow Graham LP Incubations 11-31A (SPAdes) (version 2) | ecosystem: Environmental > Terrestrial > Soil > Wetlands > Peat...
CTAGTAAGTGCCGCTTTCGACCGCTCAGCCACCTCTCCAATGTTTATTTAATTGTTATTCTTTCCTCTATGCCATTTTAGTAAGTGCCGCTTTAACAGCAAAACTACCTCTCCATTGTTTTATTAAATTGTATTGTCCAACCTTCTATATCAGCCTAGTAAGTACCACTTTCGACCGCTCAGCCACCTCTCCAATGTTTATTTAATTGTTATTCTTTCCTCTATGCCATTTTAGTAAGTGCCGCTTTAACAGCAAAACTACCTCTCCATTGTGCTCTCTCCAAACTTTTTATTTTTTATGTTATAATCACTATATAAAATATAAGTCCCCTTGTCAAACCAAATTTTTAAAAATATGGCACAAAATAACGCAAATTATATAAAGTGGCAAATCCCTAACTACCGCAAGCCGGAACGTAATAGACGCTGGTATATATTGGCCAGTATTTTTATTGTTATCGCTTTATTCTCTTGTTTCTTCGGCATAACTAACTGGCGCCCGGTCTTTTTGGGCTATACCTCAAACTTCCTTTTTGCTCTGATAATTATCCTCGCGTCGATAATCATGATAATTAATGAGAATCAACCCGTCAACCTGCTTGACTGCGAATTAGGTCCGGAGGGTTTTAAACTGGCCGGCCGCCTATATGAATATAATAGCTTAAGAAATTTCTCTGTCGTCTATAAGCCTCGAGATGGATTAAAAAATCTTTACTTCGAATTTAAGAGTTCTACTAAACAGAGGCTTTCTGTCCCACTGCGCAGCCTTGATCCTTTAGCCGTCCGAAACTTTTTACTCCGCTATTTAAAAGAAGACTTAGAAAGAACTGACGTTCCATTGTCTGAACAGTTGACGAAACTGCTTAAACTATAATAGAATAAGAAAGTTATAAGCACTCATCGTTCAACGGATAGGACGTAAGCTTGCGGAGCTTGAAATCCAGGTTCGATTCCTGGTGGGTGCACATTTGAATTAATAATATCTGATTATTAATTAGCGACTCTATGTTAAGTCTTAATTCCCCTTTAGAAGAGCTAAATCGCGTCGGTAAAACCAATGCTAAATTATTAAAAAAGCTGGGTCTCGGCAATGTCCAAGACCTGCTTTTTTATTTCCCTTTCCGCTATGACGACTACACAAAAATCCTTAAAATTAAAGATTTGGTAAAGGGCCAGAATGCCAATATTAGCGGCACGATCGAGCTTATCCAAAATCGAAAAAGTTTTAAGCGCCGTTTATACATTACCGAAGCACTGATTGATGATGGAACAGAAACAATAAAAATCATCTGGTTCAATCAGGCTTTTTTAACGCGAACTTTGCAGGTCGGCGACAAGATTTCTATTTCCGGTCTAGTAACTGAGAATAACGGCCAGCTCGCTTTTGTCTCGCCACAATACGAAAAAATTTATGATGAGAATTTAGTAAATACTCAAGGGCTCGTTCCAAATTATCATACGACGGAAAACCTGACCCAGAAGCAGATTCGTTTTCTTTTAAAACAAGTAATTAGCCTAAGCGCGAAAGTTGAAGATTTTATTCCGCTTTCAATCCGAAAAAAATTAAACTTGCTTGATTTAAGCGAAGCAATTTATAAGATCCATTTTCCAAAAAGCGAACCGGAAGTCGATCTCGCTAAACGCCGCTTATCTTTTGATGAAGTTTTCTTATTAATGCTCAAGGCGCAATTAATTAAAAAAGAATTAAAAAAACGAACGGCGCCAAAAATTATCTTCCAAGAAAAAGCGACTAAAAATTTTGTCGATTCCCTGCCTTTTAAATTAAGCGATGCTCAAAGAAAATCCGCCTGGGAAATTTTGCAAGATCTCGAAAAACCGAATCCAATGAACCGCCTGTTAGAGGGCGACGTCGGCAGCGGCAAAACTTTAGTTGCGATAATGGCCATACTTAATACCGCTTTAAACAAACAACAAAGCGTTTTTATGGTGCCGACTGGAATCTTAGCCACGCAGCATTTTAATTCCTTAACAAAAATCTTAGCGCCCTATAATTTTAAAATCAGCTTAATGACCGGCACAAAAAAACCGGCGGATTATAAAGAACTCGATATTATAATCGGCACGCATGCCTTGATTCAGGATAAGATAAAATTTAATAATTTATCCTTAGTAATCGTTGATGAACAGCATCGCTTCGGTGTTGAACAGCGCCAGAGATTATTAAATTTTAATAATAAAGAGGGGCTAACTCCTCATTTTCTCTCAATGACCGCAACGCCGATTCCCCGCTCACTTGCTTTAACTTTATACGGCGATTTAGATTTATCGATTATCGACGAAATGCCGCTTGGCCGGAAAAAAATCATTACTAAACTAGTTAAAGAAGATAATCGCCTTGCCGCTTATGAGTTTATTCGTAAAGAAATAAAAGCCGGGCGCCAAGCCTTTGTTATCTGTCCGGTAATCGATGAGTCCGACCGCCTAGGTTATAAATCAGTCAAAATTGAACACGAGAAACTTGATAAAGAAATCTTTCCCGAACTGCGCGTCGGCTTATTGCATGGCAAAATGAAAAGTAAAGAAAAAGAAGAAGTGATGCAAGATTTTTTAAAGGGAAAAATTTCCGTCGTGGTTGCAACTTCGCTTATCGAAGTCGGCATTGATGTTCCGAATGCAACCTTGATGATTATCGAAGGCGCTGATCACTTCGGTCTAGCACAGCTTCATCAATTCCGCGGTCGAATCGGAAGAAGTGATAAACAATCATATTGTTTTTTATTTCCATCACGTGAAGAATTAAATAATCAGATTACTATTGAGCGTTTAGAGGCCTTAGTAAAATATAACGATGGTTTTACTCTCGCTAAAATTGATCTAAAATTGCGCGGCGCCGGACAATTATACGGACTCGTTCAAAGCGGCTGGCCGGAACTGCAGATCGCCTCAATCTTTGATTATGAAATAATAAAGGAAGCCAAAGACGAAACGGAAACTTTATTAAAAGAAGACCCGGAATTAAATAAATATCCGAGTCTCAAGAGAAAGATTTTAAATTTAAATTATCAGACGCATTTGGAATAAATTAGAGCGGTTGCGGCTCGCTAATAATATTTTTGGGCAAGAAAAAAGAGGCCTGTAATAAAAATGCGGGTCTCTTTCTTTTTGCTCTCGGAGCAAAAAATACTTTAGGCTATTTTCTCTTCAACCTTGTTAGCTTTTTCTGTTTGCACTATTCCTATAATTAAAGGAATGGCCGTAAGAATTGCTAATGGGGTAAAAATGAAATAAAGAACATTATATGCTTTTATTTCATTTACATCCAGCAAGGGAATAAAAACAAAGAACAAAACAAAGGCACAAATAATCACGCCTATCATACTCAGTCTTACAAACTTATTCGGAGCAAGTTTGTACAATAAATCTTTTACAATCATGACAGAAAAATTTAGATGAATATTGATTCAAGAACATTAATGGTATAATACCACTTTTGAATAATCTTGTCAAGAGCAGGAAAATAAGCCTTATTTATTAATGGTTATTTCTTTTTTTCCTTCAATTGGTGTTCGAATGCACTTTAAAAACTGAATTAATCTCGGCTCAACGACGCTTATCTCAACACCTTTATCGCCATAAAATACGGTTCCAAATTTGAGTCGAAACTTTTTGCCAAGTCGATCAAAGAGAACGTCCCTCAGACTGAACCAGAAGATATCGAAACCACAATTGCCCAGAAATTCCGTCTGTCCCCTTGTGAGTTCCCTAACCCTAAATTCTCCGCCATAAATTCTATAAAACGTTTCTTTATTAGAAATAAAAACATTTTTCGTTTCCGACAAAGAGTCTAGCGTTTTGTAGATTAGCTTTCTTAAAGAGTCAATTCGCATATCTCTTAAGTCAACAGAGTCCAGCTCCAGAAACATAAATCTCCGCGGCGCCTTATTTTTTATCACCGGCTCTTTAGAATTAGTAGATTGGGGCGGCGCTTGGTTTGCGGGTTGAGCATAAACATTGAATGTAATAACCGTCATTAAGACCATTACTACACAAAAAATTAGTTTTTTCATGAGGTAAATGGTTTAAGGTGGTTTTTGTTAATGAACTTATTTAATAAGACATATTAACATATTATTTGTTTCTCGTCGATATCTAAAAAATCGCCTAATATTAGACGATTTTTCTTAATATATTCTTTTTTGTTAAAATAATTACAAAACAATATTAACTAGCTTTTTTTCGACATAAATAAGCTTCTTTATTTCCTGCCCGCTAGTTGCTTTAATAATCTTTTCTTGAGCCAAAGCTAATTTTTCAATTTCTTCTTTTCCTAAATCAGAAGAAACTTTTATTTCAGCGCGGATTTTCCCATTAATCGAAATAACGATGGTCATTTCGTCTTCACCGGCCGCGATTAATTTTTGATCATACTCCGGCCATTTATTTAAGAAGACCGATTTCTTATTTCCGAGATTAGCCCAAATTTCTTCACAGAAATGCGGCGCGAAGGGCGAAAAAATACTAATCATTTTCTGATAATCGCTTAACTTTATCTTCGCCGCCTTTTCTAATTCATTAGTTAAAATCATGAGCGCGCTAATCGCCGTATTGAATTTGAAATTATCGATGTCTTCGGAAACTTTCTTGATTGTCTTATTGACTAAGCAATCGATTTTTTTATCCGGCTCATTAAAGTCACTGGCTTTGAATTGTAATTTCCAAAACTTATCTAAAAAGCGTTTGCTGCCGACAACCCCTTTTGTACTCCAGGCAATACTCTGCGAAAAAGGACCCATAAACATTTCATAAACGCGTAAAGCATCAACGCCGTATTTTTCAATCAAGTCTTCCGGATTAACAACATTACCCCAACGCTTACTCATCTTCCGGCCATCCTCGGCTAAAATCAAACCGACATGAATCAATCTCTTAAATGGTTCTTTAGTCGAAACAACGCCGATATCGTATAAGAACTTGTGCCAGAAGCGCGCATATAAAAGATGGCGTGTGGCATGCTCCGCTCCGCCGACATAAAGATCAACTGGCATCCAATGTTTTTCTAAATCCTTATTAACTAACTCAAGCTTATTTTTCGGATCGATATATCTTAAATAATACCAGCTTGAACCAGCCCATTGCGGCATAGTATTTGTTTCTCTTCGCGCTGGTCCACCGCATTTCGGACAAGTCGTATTAACCCATTCGGGAATTGTCGCCAACGGCGATTCACCGGTTCCGGAAGGTTCATAATTTTCAACCTCCGGCAACTTTAGAGGCAACTCACTTTCCGGTACGCCAACCGTGCCGCATTTTTCGCAATGAATAATCGGAATCGGTTCGCCCCAATATCTTTGGCGCGAAAAAACCCAGTCGCGCATTTTATAATTTACTTTCTTCTTTCCTAATTTTTCGCTTTCAAGCCAGGCGGTCATTTTCGTACGCGCCTCTTCGGAACTTAAACCATTATAGATATCCGAATTAATTAAAATCCCATCATCGGTTGTCGCTTTTTCTTCAACTGATTGGCCGGTAGCATTTTTAATTACTTCTCTAATCTCTAAATTATATTTTTGCGCAAATTCAAAATCTCTTTCATCATGGGCCGGTACGGCCATAACAGCACCGGTACCATAAAAACCTAAGACGTAATCAGCGACATAAACCGGCACTTTTTCATACGTAAACGGATTGATTGCTTTGATATTTTTTAACTCAACTCCCTTTTTATCTTTCTGCAAATCCGTTCTTTCGAGTTCGGTTTTATTCTGCGCCTTAATCACATAATCATTAACCTCGTTATAATTTCCAATTTTGTCTTTGAGCGTTTCAATTAATTTATGTTCCGGCGCGATAACGACATAAGTCACGCCGTAAACCGTATCGATTCGCGTCGTATAAACTTCAATCGCTTCTTCGCTTTTTTCTAGGGCGAATTTAAATTGCGTTCCCTCGCTGCGTCCGATCCAATTCCTTTGCTGTTCGATAATGAAATCTTCCCAGTCTAATTTTTCAGTATCTAAATCATAAAGCAAGCGATCGGCATAATCAGTCATTTTTAAAACCCATTGGCGGAGCTTTCTCTGAATTACCACTGAACCGCATCTTTCGCATAAGCCGTTCTCCAAGTCTTCGTTAGCTAAAACGGTCTTACAGCTCGGGCACCAGTTAACCGGCTCATCAGACTCAAAGGCTAAGCCTTTTTCAAACATTTTTAAAAATATCCATTGCGTCCATTTATAATATTCGGGGTCAATCGTATTTATTTCTTTATCCCAGTCATAGGTAAAGCCGAAACTCTCGAGCTGGTTCTTAAATTTTTTAACATGTTCATTAACAAAAACGCTCGGATTAATTTTATTCTTAATCGCATAATTTTCCGCCGGCAAACCGAAAGCGTCCCAGCCCATCGGATGGAGAACGGAAAAACCTTTAAGCATTTTATAGCGGGCAACGACATCGGTCGCGATATAGCCTTTCGGATGGCCGACGTGGATTCCGGAGCCGGAAATATAAGGAAACATATCGAGGACATAATATTTTTCTTTCGCCGTCGATTCAGTTACTTTATATAAGCCGTCATCAGCCCATTGCTTTTGCCATTTTTTTTCAATCTCTTGCGGATTGTAATCAGTTATATTCATAATTATTTTTTATGGAAATTATATTTCGTTCGCTTAGATTTTTTTCGCTTGTAAATTTTATTCGTCCGGCTCATAATTTACTAAGCGAAAAAAAATACGCTCACTGAAACATAATTTCCATAATATAACACATATTATTAATCTATTTTAGCTATTATTTTCGCATAAGTCCAGTAAATAGTCGGATTTGCTTAAATATTAGGATATTATCGCTATTGACAGTTATTATAATATATACTAATATAAAGATAATAAAAAACTTAAATTTTCAATAAACAAAAAACCGTTTGATTATGGACAAAAATCCTGTTTTGTTGAAAGCTTACTTCGTCGAACGCGAAGTATTAATTATTGGGGGATTTTCACACCCTCAAAAAGGCCACGAATTTGAAATCGTTGGTGTAGATAATAACATTCCCAGGCAATCAGTCTCAGCCTGGGGGTTAAATTACAATAATCCGGAGGCGGCGGAAGAAATCTTCCAAAAACACTTCAAATGTAGTTTTGAAGATGCTAAAGCTAAAGATCGGAAAAAACACATTTCCGTGCCAGAAACAAAATCAGTTGCTATGCTTAGCTACTAAAGCTATGAAATAGCAAAACTCTTTTACCACTACTCAAAAGGCCAACTCAATTCTCGAGCTGGCCTTTACTATTTATAAATATATTTTTATTTTATCAGCCCGATCAATTCCCCTAAATTCTTAACCTTAATTAATTTTAATTTTCCCGCCTTTACTTCAACATCAGGAATAATCGCGGTTTTAAAACCCAAACGCTCCGCTTCTTTTAAACGCATCTCTAAGCGTGAAACATTTCTAACTTCGCCGCCGAGTCCGACTTCGCCTAAAACTAAAGTCTCGCGGGAAAAATATTTATCCTGGCTTGAAGAAACAATCGCCGCGCAAGCCGCTAAGTCTAAGGCTGGATCGCTTATTCTTAAGCCGCCGACAATATTTAAAATAATATCCTGCGTCGTTAAATTTATTTTCGTGCGTTTCGAAATTACCGCGCTTAAAACACTTAAGCGATTTAGGTCGAAGCCGCTGGTCTTCCGCTGCGGATAACCGAAAACCGTTTTTGAAACGAGCGCCTGCAAATCAACTAAGAAAGAACGGCTGCCTTCGATAACGCAGCCGATAACCGAACCGGAAATATCGCTAGTGCCGCTTTCGATAAAGATCAAACTCGGATTTTTTACTTCTTGAAATCCAAAGCCGGTCATTTCTAAAACCCCTAATTCATTAACTGAACCGAAGCGATTTTTCGTTGCCCGTAATAAGCAATAATTATTATTATTTTCGTTTTCTAAATATAAAACCGTATCGACGATATGCTCTAAGGATTTCGGACCGGCCACGGCGCCGTCTTTAGTAATATGGCCGATTAAAATTACGGCGATATCATTTTCTTTCGCCAGTTCTAAAAACTTAATGGCCGCCGCGCGGATCTGGGAAATCCCGCCCGCTTCGGAAGGAATTAGGCTTGAATAAACCGTCTGAATCGAATCGACGATTAACAAACTCGGCTTAACTTTTAAAGCCGAAGAAAATATTTTTTCGACATTCGTCTCGCTGATAAATTTTAAATTATCAAGATTACAATTTAAGCGCGTTAAACGATCTTTAACTTGCGCCGCCGATTCTTCGCCGCTGACATAAAGCGTTTCGCCTTTAATAGCCGTCGCAATCTGCGCGACTAAAGTCGATTTGCCGATGCCTGGTTCCCCGCTTAATAGAATTAAAGAACCCGGTACGATGCCGCCGCCTAAGACCCGGTCGATTTCTAAAATATTCGTTTTAAATCTTATTAAAGACGAGGCCTTGATTTCCTTCAAATCAATAATTTCCGCCCCGCCGATTCTTTTAAGCGCTTCTTTTTTTAGGTCTTTATTATCCTGAATCTGTTCGCTTAAGGTCCCCCAAGAACCGCACTCTAAACAACGCCCACTCCATTTCGGAAATTGGGCGTCGCAGTTTGAACAAGTAAAAATTGTTTTGAAATTATTCGCCATACTCTTCGGATTAATTTTTTTGTTAGCAGGATTCAAGTTCTGTCAGTATCTTTTATTAATTCGTTTATTTCTTTTCCCAATAAGCCCGATCAACTAACCATTCGTTATTAACTTTTTTAAAATCTAGATCTAATTTCTGGACATAAGCCGCGCCGGAACTGACCGCGGCCGTATCTTCTTGGCGCTTAGTCGTAACGACAATCTGCGCCACGCCGTTTTGATCATCGAATTTTTTAACTTCGCTAGTTAAGGCATTAGTCGTAATTCCGTAATAGGCGAGCTGATTGGTGGAAGTTGCTTTAAGGCTCGTAACATATTTATCCGACCAGTCCTGCATGTTGGCAGTCATTAATATTTTTAAATCGCTAAAATTTCCATAGCTGGACTGGTTAGAATACGAACCAAAACGCTCCGCAAAAGCCATCGCAATTTTCGCGACATCACTGCCGTTAACTTTATGCGGCGCTTCTTTGCTAATATCATATTTTAAATCGGGATTACGGGCGATTTCCGTCGTAGTTGCCGCGCCTAATCCGCCTGGTAATTGATTTGTTGAAGTGGAAACAGCCGGGGTCTGCGGCGTAATTGTTTTATTCTTAAAAAAACCGAAATAAATAATCGCAATTAGGATTAAAAGCCCGATAATAATTATAAATATTCCTAATTTTTGACGGCTCGCTTGTTGCATATATTTAATGATTATAAATTACAATTTTAGCTCTAAAAATTTTACTTATTGCACTTCCGCTCCACTATTTTCATTACTTTCTTCAAATTCTTTTTTCGCTTCCTCGATTTCTAAAAGCTGGCGCGGGTCGGAAGTAATTAACTGATCTTCCGTGTACGAGGCAACAACTTTCATCGCAACATGCTTATTGCCGGCAAAGAATATTCCTTCTCCGACGCCGCATTCTAATAATAAAAACTTCTCACCTTCGGTTAATAAGAAAGTTTTTTGAACTAAATCAATGGCGGCTGGAGATTGTTTTAATAAAATCTGTAAAGATGAATTAGTAACGATTGCTTGGCCGTAAGGCGAAGTCAGAAAGTCATTAACATCCTGGGTAATCGTCGTGACGCCTAAATAATATTTACGGCAGCGCTTAACGAGCGCAAAAATAAATTTCGCGCTGTCTTCATGCTGCATCATCCACCAAGCCTCATCAATAACGAGGATTCTTTTCTTCATTTCGCTTCGAACAATATTCCAAATATAATTAACGATTGTATAAATCGCAATCGGGCGAAGCTCGTCTTCAAGATCGCGGACCGAAAAGCAGACCAATTGATTATCCATCTCGACATTAGTCGGATTATTTAATAAACCGGAAAAAGTTCCTTCTGTATATTTTTTTAAACGCAGACCTAAATCATTGCCGCCTTCCATTCCTTCCAGAACTTGGCCGAAATCGGCCATCGTCGGCGCTTCAATCTTGCTTAAATCTGAATCCGGCGTAATATCTTTTTTCGCGTAAGTTTCTAATAACGCGCGATCGACTAAAGAATCTTCATCATAAGTTAGATTTCCAAGCATCAAGCGGACCAAGCCTTTTAAAGTAATAACCGCGCTTCGGATAATATCTTTCGGCTTTGCTTCCCCACCGACCGAACGCGGCAAATCAAAAGGATTGATTTTGTTCTCGCTCGCTAAAGAAATATTAACATAGGTTCCGCCAACCGCTTCCGCTAAATGTTTATATTCATATTCCGGGTCGATAACAATCACATCGGCGCCGAGCATTAAAGATCTTAAAATTTCTAATTTAATCGCATAAGACTTTCCGGCGCCGGAAGTCGCGAAAACAACCGAGTTCGCATTCTGTAAGGAAAAACGATCGAATAAGATTAAGCTATTGTTATGGCGGTTAATGCCATATAAAATTCCCCGATCGCTGGTTAATTCTGAGGAAATAAACGGAAAAGACGAGGCAATCGGCGAAGAATTCATGTTAAAAGTAATATATAATTCATCGTTTCCAAGCGGCAAAGTCGAGTTAAAGCCTTGTTCGGCTTGATAGTAAACGCGGCGTGAATAAACCAGGCGCGAACCGAAAATATCTTCAACCTGGTCCGATAAACGATCAAGATCTTCTAAGGTATCGGCGTATAAAGTAATATAAAGGGCGAATTGAAAAAACTTTTCCGTCCCCTGAGTTAAAGCATCGCGCAGATATTCAATATCGCGCAAGGCAGTCTCGCGAAGCGGATCGCGCGCCGCCCCTTTTTCCGAATCGGAAACAATCTGCGCTTCTAAAGTTCCGACTTTGTTTTTCAATTGTTTTAAAACGATTGCTGATTTAACCGGATAAAAGAACATCGAAACATCGAAGGTAAAATTCAAATTAATAATCGGCGCGAACCAGCCGACCGAAATATAACGCGGATAGTTAATCACAAAAATCGTGCGCAAAAATTTATCGCCGAGCCTTAAGAAATTCGCATCAACCTTGAAACTGGCCGGCGCAATAATATCGCGAACCGACAAAATACCGCGGCGATAAGCCTTCTCTTCCTCAATAACTTCCCGCGTCAATTCCGGATTGTCTTCAATCGCCGGACCGGTTTTTTTCGCGCCAAAAGTCACCGGCGTGTTTAGGGAAATATTCTTATTCTTTTTTTCTTTGCTAAAGTCGATCATAAAAATTAGTTAGCCGATTAATTGCCCTCAACCCGCAGCTTATCTAAATCGCCAAGATTCTGATTTTTTGAAGTTTCCGGATTATAGGTCTTATAATATAACTCAATTAAACTCTGCGTATCTAAACGCGCCACCGCGACGCCCATCGATTCTAAGCCGCCGGCCACGCTTTCGACGCGGCGTTCCAGCATTTCCTGATACTCCTTAAAGGTTTTTTCTTTTAATTTAATAATTGTCGCCGGACGCAGCGCCTCACTAATCAGACTGAAGAAATTTTTGCGCTTATCGGTTAAAGGATCGTAAGGAATCGTTACATAAAAACGCTTATTCATAATCTTACCCAAGGAAGTAAGCTCCTGAATATACTGAATATAATCGGCCGTTTGAATTTTTAATAATTTATTAATCTGCTCCTTTTCCTTCCCTTTTAAATACTCAAGATAATTATCGATATCAAGTTCGCGCGACTGAATAACAATTTCCAGCGTAAAACTCAAATTATTTATGAAGCGAATATAAGATTCAATAACCGCATCCTGCTCGTCCTCGCTTTTTAAAGCAAAATTAATACTGGAAACGAGAATAACCGCTCTTAATGTTCCGTCTTTCATCACAATCGTATCATCCTTAATTTCAGCGATATCAAGATATTGCTGCGTCGAAACTTTTATTTTGTTTTTAGCTAAACTATCAGCTGCCATATTTTTTTAATTATTCCTATTCTCCTTTATAACGCCCTTTAGTATCGACGATCAGGGCCATTTCCGCTAAATGCGAGGTTTTGTAATACTCCTTCGGTTCGGCTTTAATTTCCGTTTTTACATAGACCGTTTTTTCCTGCTGCTCGACCGGCATAATCTTATTATTCCAGACTCGGATGCGCGGCCGCCTTAAAGTCTGGGTTGCGTTAAGGACAAAATAATGGAAAGGACGGCCATTAATTTTGACGAAAGAAAAAGTTGCCGCTAGAGCAAAAACAACTACTGAAATGGTTATAAATAATGAAAAATCAAATAACTTAAAAGAAGCGGCGATGATTATCGCGGCCGCCAATAAAATCAAAAACTGCCTGGTCGTAATCGGACCGATAATTTTACTTTCAACATCGATAAATTGCGGAACGGTAAACTGCTGCATAGTGAAAAATAAAAATTACCAAACTTAAAAAACTAACTTGCCATTAAGATTAACAATTGCTTCAATTTCTTCAATCTTTAAATACTCCGGATTATTCTTCTGGTATTCCAGGGCCGCCTCTTTAATCGTTAATCCCTTAGCAATCGCTTCCTGGCCGATTTTTACATATAGGCGATTAACCGGGCTTTGACGCCAAGCCTTGATTCCGGCAATCATTTTTTCATAACCTTCTTTCTCAAGCTGCTTGATTTTATTATAAATCTTAATGACTGATTCGGAAGGCGTTGCGCCTAAGCGGCGAAAATTTACGACATCTAAAAATTGCAGCTCTTCAATCGGACCCATAACTTTCGGCATCGGCTTGATATCATGCATAACCGGGCGTTTTGGATTTGTATCTAAATTCTGGCGCGCTTGCACCGGTCGAGGCGCCACTATTGGTTCTGCTTTCTTAATTACCGGTTTAACCGGAATAAAAATTGGGGCTAGTTTGGGAACTATTGGAGTTAAAGGAGCTGTTTTTGAAATAATTGAAGCAAGCGGTGTAAAAATCTTGTTTGCTACTTTTGAAATAATTGGCGCCAGCGGAACAATAGGCGGAACGGGGGGAATGGGCATAATCGGCGCCTTAGAAACAAGCGGGCTGTTCGATACTATCGGTGCTTTCGGGGTGCTGACGACAGCTGGTAAATCTAATTGTTTTTCTTCTCTCGGCAAATCAAGCTGATGTTCTTCCTTCGGTAAATCAAGAACAGCCGGCTTTTTAATCTCGCCGCGCGCTAAAGCATCTTTTAAATTATAATCCGCATATTTAACTGCGGCCGCTAATTTATTTTCCGGACTCTTAACAACATCACTAACGAAAGGCACGCTAATCGGTCTATTCGAAAGCGTTGAATTAATCGGACTTGAATTAACGCTAATATTTAAACTCTTAAATTTCTGATTATCACAGACTTTAAAAACACGATCGATTTCGGCCGCGCTTAGATTAAGACCGCCACTAATTACTTCTTTTCCTAAAACCGCGCGCGTATCAATCTTAGCCCTTATCCCTTTTAAATAAGTCGCTAATATGCTTTTAAAACGGCTGATTAATTCCGAGCTGGCTAAAGTTAAACCAGCTTCGGAAATTATTAGCTTAATATCTTTTTCAAGATCAAGCGCCCGGATATCGGACATAATCCCTAAATAATCAGCCACGCCGATAAAGATTTTTTCTTTAAGATCGCGAGTTAAATTTTCTGCCGCTTCGCGAGTAAGTCCGCCTTCGCTTATAAAATAAGTCGCTAAACCATTTATCGGAATATTCTTGATCATCACTTTCATAACGACCATCGCTAAATCAAGCTTATATTTATTTTCCAGTTCCGTTAAAACCGCCATCGCGCTCGGCGAAGAAACCTGATCGCGCAAGTTTTTTGGCAAGTTATTAAATTTTTGCAAATAGTCGAACATTCTTATGAATAACCAGAAAAATAAACAGAAGTTAGATAGTCCTTCTGTTTATTATTTTATCATATTCTGTTAAAAAGAGGAAACATACATCAGGCTTTAAAAACCCGGCTAATCAGCCAATAAATTAGTAATCAGGGCAATCATATTTTCTTTGTCTTTTGGAGCGCTGGAAGCGATTAAAAGAGCGAGTGACGCCAAAGCTTTATCGTTAATCTTTACCTCGCCTTTTTTATTAAGAAGATAATTGTTCTTGACTAAGAAAATAATGAATAGAAATGAAGCAATTCGTTTATTGCCGTCGAGAAATGGTTTTTCCTTGATAATAAAATAAAGGAGATGCGACACCCGTTCGGCTACTGACGGATAGGCTTTTCGGCTAGCAATAGAAGCCTCTAAGCGCTTAAAAATATCAGCTAAACTCCCCGCTCTTTCTCGACCAAAATCATTCGAAGCGCGCTTATCCTTGGTTAATTTTTCCTTAAGTTTGGTAATCTGCTCTTTTACATATTCATAGTCTAAAACCTTAACTATTTTCCCTTGCTTTTGGATTTTTAAAATTCCCTCATCATAGTCCTGCAAAAGCGCCCAAGAATTCGCATAAGCGCTTATGACATACAGCAAGCTTTCCGTTTCCGCTTGATTTAATTTTTTTTGCTCGCTGAGGCCGCGCAAGAAATCGATTGTTTTAGTAAGTTCCTGAAGTTTTAGCTCTTTATTTTCCTTTAGTCTCTTTCGATTAATAAGGTAACCGGAGACTAAATATCTTTTGATAAGCTGCGTCGCCCAAATACGGAACTGGGTCGCTTGCTTCGAATTAACCCGATAACCGACGGAAAGAATCGCATCGAGATTATAAAAAACCGTCTGATATTTTTTCCCGTCGGCGGCAGTATGTTCCATTTTGGAACTAACTGAATTAAACTTTAATTCCCCGCTCTTAAAAATATTGGCTAGATGTTTAGTAATTGCCGGGCGTTCTGTCCCAAATAGTAAAGCCAGTTGCGCTTGAGTAAGCCAGATGGTTTCTTTTTCTAATTTCGCTTCAAGATTAATATTGCCGTCTTTATCTTGGTAAATGACGATTTCTTTATCATTTAAAACCATATTATTAAAATTTAATTAGAGCGATTGAGGCTCGATTTATATTTCTCCGGATAAAATGGCTTAAGCCGTATTATTTCACAAAAAAAACGCTCGGCGGCAATCAGTTCGCACAGCGCTTTTAAATCTACTTTTTGATCATAGCCCAGACAGATAATATCCGGCCGATTATCTTTCAATACTTGTAAGCGGTCGCTCAAGTTTCCTAATACTGCCTGACCAGCCAAACCTAAATCCTTAATTTCTTTTTCAACTTTGAGGCGGCGGGTGTTTTCATCTTCCTGTGCCGCTCTTCCCTTTATCTTTAACACATTGGCATCGCGCGCAATAACGGCAATAATTTCCGTGCCAAATGCACCAGCCTGAGATAAATAAGCAGAATGACCGGGATGAAAATTATCAAAAGTGCCGAAGACCATGACGCGCATAAAAATATATCTTTAAAAACTGATGGATTTAAATTTTTGTCTTCTTATGGAAACGCTCGATTTCCTGCTTAAGCGCTTTATATTCAAAACTATTTTCCGGATAAGCTAAGAGCTGGGTCTGTAATTCCTGGAGTTCAGCGGTATTATCGGGTTTATTAGGAATATTATCTGGTCGGGAAATATTTTTTTCTAAGGGTTTAGCAGCCGCCGAGATGTTACCTGAAACTGACCTGGGCACTTCTTTGCCCGCGCCCCTCACTTCGAAAGGAATAATCTGCCAATTCTCAAGCGGCAGGTTTTCCATGCTATCCGGAAAAAAAGCTAAATTACGATATAGTTTTAAAAGCTGGCTTAATAAATGCTTTTCGGCCGGATTTAATTTTTTAGTATTAGCCGCGCCGCTTAAATATTGCGCCAGAACAACTCCACTAAAAAGCTCACTGCCATTTATCTTGATAAAGTCTTTGAGCCAGTTAGCAACCGTCCCGTCCGTTTCGTGATCATTAATGAAGATCCGGGTTTCCCCAATTTTTTCCTGGTTAGAATACAGGGCATTTTCCAGATTTTTTTTGAATTCTTCATCATGAAGCAGATCAATTAAGGTTTCATTATAATCAGCAATCACATTTTTAAAATCATCAGGCACTTCTAAAACATTGAGTGAATCTTCTTTAAATAGAAGGACCGCCGCTTTCTTTTCTCCTTCTTCCTGCTCGAGATTGTTTATCGAATCATCATCAAGATTAAGAAAATTATCTTTAGGCTTATTGGCAACTTTATTATTAACTACTTTATTGACGATCGGTCCAAGCGGTTTTTCATCTTCCAAATAAACGGCTTTTTCTTTTTCTAGGGCCATTCTTTCTTCCATCACTCTTTTTCCGTAGCCCGTTAGATCACCATTATTCTTTGAGAGATAATTAAGAATTTCGCCTTTAAAATAATCATCGGCCACTAATAATTTCAGGCCGGCAACATCGAGCGCTAAAAAATGCGCCGAATCAGGACTTAATTTTAAATCGCTACTTAGTTTTTTTTCTAAATCATCAATTTTTAAAACTTTCAAATAAATATCATTAATCACATCAATAAATAAACCGGCTTGATTAGAATCAAGCTTATATTTTATAATAATTTCCCGATTAACAGACGCCCCAAAAGAGGAAGATAAAATATCTTGAATTTCCGGAGCTAATTTTTTTATTTCTAGATAGTAGTCCATGAGAAAATTTATTTACTTTTTTAAGTCCGCTCGAAGTTATTTTCCCGGAATCGCTTTAATATTTCTGAGAATATTGTTATCCTCAATTTGCTTAATCTTCGTGGTATCTTTTAGTTTTATAACCTCTCCAATCAAACGTCTGACCAAATCAGGATTAGAACCGGCTTTTTCAAGCGAGACAATATTATTAACTTGAATGCCTTTAGCCATCGCTTTGTTTATTTTATCGACCAGATCATCATGTTCCGGATTTTGCGGGTCATTATTTTTCTTTAACTGATCGGTATCAAAATTAGCGAGCCAAGAGGGCTTCGCAATTTCCATATACTTTGTCGCCGCCTTTTCATTAAATTCTCCATCCAATCCAGTAAAAGCATTTTTCATATTTCCGGAGAGCCGAGCAATTAATTTTGCGTAAGGATTCAATTCTTCTTTATCTTCATCATAAATTGTCCCGTTGGGTTGTTTCAGGTCTTCATTCAAGGCTTCATGGAGTCCATCAGAAACATTATCACGATTTTGTGAGCTTTTCTGAGAAACGCGTGAAATGTTATCGGCAAAATCTATACCGGAATAATCTTTTAGCGTCTTAATTAAAGACGAACTCTTGTAGGCGCTGCCATCCTGGCCATAACCATCAATCTTCCCGTCGTCCATGCCTTGTTTAAATTCCTTTCTACCTTTATCACTTTCTAAATCATAATTAAGGTGGGCACTGTTTTTGTTAACCGCCTCATTAAATTTCTTTAGAATAATATCATTATCGCCAATCAAGGCCTTGG
>Ga0209125_1001944_pt1 | contig 17367 bp, 16 predicted proteins | sample BarGraIncub1131A_FD_184503 | JGI IMG/M metagenome (GOLD analysis project Ga0209125, IMG submission 184503) | Arctic peat soil microbial communities from Barrow, Alaska - Barrow Graham LP Incubations 11-31A (SPAdes) (version 2) | ecosystem: Environmental > Terrestrial > Soil > Wetlands > Peat...
TGTTTAAATGTAAAAAATGTGGGTTTGAAGAAGAAGTACCTGAGTTTGTTGCGTTTGAATGTTATACGCCAGAAGAATTTGACAAGAAGAGTGGTAGTCCTATTGTTTTGTGTATAAAATGTGATTCAGATATGATAATTAAGAGGTGATGCTACACTATTTAATGGAGCATCACTTTAATACTCGACCGTAGGGAGATTTTGTTCTTGATTTGCAGCAACTAGATTAAAATTATATCACTATATTATATTTCTCTTTTGATTTTTCTTTAAAATAGTCGTTTTCTTGAAATTTTGCCTGTTCTGCATGCTCATTCAATTTAATACTTATTGAATAACTCCTGCTTTTAGCACCTTCCTTATAGCATCATATAGAAAAATTTTCAAAAAATAGTAAACCTCAATTGGAAGCTACTATTTTTTTATTATTTGTATTTCTTATCTAATATCCTGTCTTGAATTCCATTGTGGTGCCGGAAATACAAGATTTGCTTCTTTAAGATATCTAGGCCATACAGTCTTTAGACTTTCGTTTAAAATTTGCACCACGATACTACTTGCAAATACATTTTTACCATTTTCATTAAAACATACACCATTCCAAGGCATAATTAATCTTTCCTTAGGAATATAAGTAGTTGTAAGTGATTTTCTTATAGCTTCTGGAGTATTAGAGCATTCCCTAGCTATTGCATCTATTAAAACATAAATACCTGTAAAACTTTCTGAGTTTACACAATTTAAATTTTCACTATACATAGATTTAAACATTTCATTAACTACTTTTGCTAATGGTATTTTTTTAGTCACACCTACTGCCCATGGAACTGCACTTACTATATAATTTGCATCTGCACCTGTAGCTTTAAGCACCTCATTCGATGCATAATCACTTGCTTGATCAAACATTGCTTTTGGATAATAATTAAGCTCTTTCAAAGCTTTTATAGTTGTTATTGCATCTTTAGATAATTGCCCAGTAAAAATTATACCTGGATTATATCATTGCATTTGAATAAGTTTTTCTTTTATATCTCTAATTTCTGTGGAATACAACTCCAAAATACTTATATCATATCCGTATTTATTAGACACATTAATAAGTGACTGTACATCTCCTTGGCCTAGTACCTAAACTATAATCTAAAAATCCATTTGCCTGCATCATTTCAAATAAAGCATTAGTATAAGTTATATCATCTGTTCCTATTTTAAAGAAACATTTCAATTCTCTTCTAGCTAACACACTGCATCTGCATCAGGACTAACATACGGCACCTTAAGTACTTCTGTTAAAAGAGATACTGATGATGTCACAGTGCTTTGATACGAACCTATTATAGAAGTAACACCTTCACACTCTATATCAACCTCTTAGCTTCTGCTAATGCTATCTCAGAATCCCCTCTTGTGTCTGACCATATAAGCCTTATCTTTCTACAACCTAACTTTGGTATCCTTAACCCTTTAGGTATGCAAATTTCATTTTGATTATTTACAAGATAAACATAAAAATCTAATGCCTTTTTTATATTATTTCCCACAAATGCATAATCTCCTGTAAGAGGATACAATGCACCTATTTTAATTTCTTCATAACGCATAATCATCCTCCAAACTAAACTAACATTTTCGAATCCCACTGTATATTATGAAAATCAATCTAATCTATTTACTTATGTTGCATTCTTCTACAATATTTTTTATATTATGTAGCAATATGTTTTTTCAAACATATTATATCTCATATTCCGTACAATGATTTATATATTTACTATATTTAGATTTTCGCCTTAGATATTAGTAATGTAGCAAAAACTTTACTACCAAAATGATTTTAATGCATTCAGCGGAATATGAGTTGTATAAAATAATTATTCTTAATCACAATATTAAATTTAGAAAGAGGGAATAAATAATGCCAAGCATTATACAAAATATAACAGATACAACTTTTGTATCTTCTGCTCTATCGAACACAAATTTTTCATCTTATCCATTGATTTATACTGGTAAAGATATAGGTTTTCAAAACTGCATAAGCTACTTGCAATTTGATTTGCCTTCATTACCTGTAACTGTTGTTGACAATGCCCTGCTCGAGCTGACTGTCATTATAAAAAATGGTACTCCTCCAAGTCCAATTGTTGTTAACAGAGTAACAGCCCCATTAGATACCTCAACTGTGACCTATAATACTCGTCCAGCTTTTGTTGCAACACCATCACAGGTTAATATCGCACCATCAGACTTATATACTTCTATACAAATTGATATAACACCACTTGTAAACGATTGGTTAAGTGGAACCTTCCCAAACAACGGCATAGCACTTACCGATTCGGATGGAATTACTCTCGTTGCATTTGCAACAGCTAGTATCGGCTACGAACCTTACTTTCCAAAATTGGTTCTAAACTATTCTAGTACGCCAATAGAACCAACTGAACCATATGCCTATATTTATAACACAGGAAATCAAAGTATAGTAGCTGAAGGTAGTATACCATTCAGTAGCAACGGAGCTTTGCTCGGGATTACTCATAATGCGGGTACCGGACCAATAACAATAGAAACCGCTGGGACTTATTCAGTTTGGTTTACCGTTACTGGCCAATCAGCTAATCAATTTGCTTTATTTCAAAACGATATCGTTGTACCTGGTAGTATATATGGAACAGATGTTGCATCAAGTAATAATGCCGGTATAGTGATGATTAATGCTGATGCAGGTGATTTAATAACCTTGCGAAATCATACTAGTATCGGACCTGTACTTTTAGACAATTCTGTAGGTGGAACACAAACAAATGTGAGTGCTTCAATCACTTTATTAAAAATTGGTCCCCAAACTTCTCCTAATCCAGCATTAGAAGCTGTTAATACAGCTCAAAATATAACCGATTTGAGGGTAGCAATTGAGAATCCAGCACTTGGATTAAATCTCACAGCCTTTAATGCATTAACTACTCCTATACAGGATCAGGTCCTTAGTCAGATATTGGCTAATCGTCCTACTTTAGGTTATCCAACAGTCTCAAGTTTGCAGGATGAACTAAATAATGATATCAATCAAGTTGTTGATCCTAATAATATTTATGTTAAGGAAGGCTCTATAGGTGGAAATGGAAGTATAGCAAATCCATTTGGGACCATTTCTCAAGGAATCACTGCAGTAAGTATAGGTGGAACAGTTCATATATTAGCTGGCACTTATCCTATTACTTCTCAAATTGGTGTGAATAAAACAAACATCAAATTATTGGGTGAATCAGGTACTATGCTATTATTACAGGCTAATTTGATTGCAATGCTAATTACTGGTAGCGGTGCAACAGTGCAGAGCTTAACTATTACAAGCGATGTTCCGTATGCAAATGAATTTATTCAAATAGGTGCACCTAATGTAAATCTTATTGATAATACAATTTATGGACCTACTCAACCATTGCCAATGTCAAATTGGGTTGTTAACAGAGCTGTTGTTTCTCAAGTAGCAACTTCAAATGTTCTACTTGATGGTAATACTTTCTATTCTCTACGAACAGGTATGTATATTAATCCAAACACAACGGGTGCCATAAACAATAATGTTGTATACAACACAAAAGGTGGCTTTTTAGTAGATCATGCTTTTACCACCTTTTTGGGAAATTCATGGGGAGTTCCTGCTAATGAATTCGATATTGTTTTATTAGTTGGTACAACAACAGGAGTACCATATAACAATCTCCCTGCATTATCAGCTGCAAACAATAATGCAAATATATCAGATCAAAGATAATCTTTTAATTGTAATAAATTTAAAACATTTGAGAAGGTTTTTATAGATAAATAAGAAAACTATCTCATAAAATAGAGAAATAGATTGATATTATATCAATCTATTTCTCTTAACACGGTTAAATCATCTCCTGGGTAGCTGCAGTATTAACAACCCTCTCACTTTTATTCTTAAAATGGAAACAAGTAGATATAAGAAAATATTACAAAATTGGAGTGATTACAATGCAATGGAAATACAGTCTATTTAACAGACTTAAAGATATTCAAAGCCGGTTTTTTTTAAATGATGTTGAAAGGGGTGACCCACTATCTAAATGTTATATTATGGCCTATTTAGCATCTTTCTATAAGTTAAAAAACTACGTGGAGATTGGTGTGTATAAAGGTAAGAGTCTATTTTCTGTTGCTCAGGCATTTAAAGATAATGAAGGAAAAGCTTATGGTATTGATCCTTATTTTCTTACTGAGGCTAAAGAATACAATTTAGTTAATATCTTAAAAAGACGGGTAAACAAATTTTTAAAAGGCATAGACTTTGAAGCCATGTATAATCAGGTATTAATGAATATACAAGTATTTGAACTTTCTAATATTGTAGAAATTATAAGAAAAACTTCCACAAAAGCTGCTCCATATTTTAAAAATATTGAAATAGATATGCTTCATATTCATGGTAACCAAGATTTTGAAAGTGTACAGGCTGATATTATTAATTATACCCCGCGAATAAAAGAGGGTGGAATTATTGTAATTGACTGCATAAACAAGTCTTCTGTAAAACACTTTTATGATCAATATAAAAATGATTATACAATATTACTTGAAACAAATAATTTCGGTATTTTGATGAAAGGCAAAAAAAATTTAAACAATGCAGTTGATATATCAAATAAAATGAGAAATCTCTATTCTAGGTTGCTTGTGATAGAAAATAAAACAGAAGAAATGAAAACTACCGTAAATGTAGGTGTATTAGCATATAACCACGAAAAATATATAGTTGATTGCCTTAATTCAATAATAATACAAAAAGGTGATTTCAACATAAATATTATTATTTGTGAAGATAAATCCACCGACGGAACCGCAGGGATTGTTGAAGCTTATATTAATAATGTAACAGTTGGCAAAAACATAACTTTTGAATATTTGAAAAGCGAAAAAAATTTAGGCATGGTAAAAAATTTAAAGCGGTTATTAAACACTTGTAGCAAAAATATGTATACTGCGTTAATGGATGGTGATGATTACTGGGATGATGAGAACAAATTACAAACCCATATAGAATTTATGGAAAGTCACCCAATATGTTCTATTTCATTCGATGATTTAATAATCAAAAATGGAAATAAATATTTCCTATATAATTTACATCAACAAATTAAAGGTGACATTTTCAGTACACAAGATATAACAAATATGAATTTTATAGGAAATATATCCTGCTGTTTTTACTATAGCAAATATTTAGATCAGCTTCCTAATGGTATTTTTGAAATGGTTACCGGAGATTGGATGCTAAATATTGCATGTTCAATGTTCGGAGAAATAGGACACATCAAAAGAGTAATGACTGTATATAGAAATCATAATCAGGGTATTTGGAACAGCCTAAGCAACTATGATAAGAACAAAATAACTATGTACTTAATTGATGATTACAATAAATATTTAAATTACACCTATGATGAACAATTTTCCCGAAATCGTAAATTAAATGCAGCAAAAATGGGTAATATATATTTGGAAAGCTATAATTTGGTTATTATTGATGATGTTTTCCCACATCCCACATGCGGATCTAGATATCAAGAGTTTGTGAGCTACTTTGAACACATTAATTCAATGAAAATTTTTACAACAGGTGCATCTGTGCATTTGTTGGGGAAGAAAACTGTTAAAGATTTAATTATTGATTTTAAAAGAAAACATCCTGAAATAGGTAGTAAACTTGAAAGGTTTTCTACTTTTGATAATATAAATTGTAAGCTTCTTTATTTTGTATCTTTACAAAATGCTGCCTCTTTTGCTTATATAGCAGAAAGTAGAGGAATACCCTTTGTGTTTTCATTATATCCTGGTGGTGGTTTTGGCTTAGGCAACGTTTCTTCAGACGAAGCATTAAAAAGAGTAATCGGTTCATCGTATTTTAGAAAGGTAATCGTTACGGAGCAAGCAACCTATAATTACCTGATAGATAAAAATTTCTGCAAGCCAGAACATATAGAGTATATTTTTGGTAATCAAATTGATCCCAAAATACGATTATTAGAAGCAAATATTCAATAGTACGGGGTCTGTTTTTATATCTATTAAGGGCACAAAAAAGGTGCAACAAAATGATTTCTAAATCATTTTGTTGCACCTTTATTTTGCTCAAATAAGCTATTTTTTATTTTATAAATATTTTTCCCCTGAGAATCTACCTCGAATTACTTTCGCTGGAGTACCATATGCTACAACGTACTTTGGAATATTTTTCACTACAGTGGATCCGCTTCCTATTATAGTATGATCTCCAATTGTTATTCCGTGAATTACTTTTGCACCTAAGGACACAGCTGTAAATAAACCTATTTTTGCATTTCCGCCAATAGATGAACCTGGAGCTAAACTTGAATAATCTAACATTTTACTGTCGTGATCTAAGGATGAATTATTATTTATTATACAAAAATTGCCTACTGTTGCCTCACTGCTTATAGTAGTGTTGGCCAATATCACTGTGCCTTTTCCTATTACTACATCCCTTGCTATCTGCGCAGAAGGATGAATTACTTTAATAAAGTTAAACTGAGGGATATTTTGTGAAATTTTATTATAAACAGTATATCTAATAAAATTATCTCCGATTGCAATAAAACCGCCCTCTATTTTATACAATTTTATTAAATTCGGTAAATCCTCTTCTTTTCCAATTATCTTATATCCGAAGGAGCTAGAACCGACGTCTTTAAATCTATCTAGCAATCCAATAATTTCATATTTATTTTCTTTTTCAATACTATCAATTACAACTTTTGCATGTCCAGAAGAACCGATAACAATAATATTCAACACAAACATCTCCTAAAAATTTTGTCAATATTTTTTTGATATTTAGGCTATCGTATTTATAATATTTATAATATTTTTTTGTACTGTGAGTTCTAGTGAATCATACAGAGGCAAGCAAAGGATTCTGCTTGAAACAAACTCTGAATTGGGTGTCCTATAAGTTTTGTCTTTCAAATAGGGTAAATCATTGAGAGATGGATAAAAATATCTTCTTGCATAAATATTTTCACTTGCAAGGGCTTTTTTTACTTTTAATAAGGTTTCTTCATCTTTAAATACTATCGGAAAATAGCAATAATTTAAGCTGCTATTTATATTTTGTGCTTGTCTAATTACGTTTTTACTTAGATAATTCATATAGTTTTCATATACTTTTTTTCTGTTTTTAAATATTTTGTCAATGTCATCCAATACACATAATCCCATGGCTGCTTCTAATTCATTCATCTTTCCGTTAATACCAACCTCAGTTATATGCTCTGAGTCACTTATTCCAAAATTAATTATTCTTATGGCCTTGTCATAAATTTCATCATCGTTTATTATAAGTGCACCACCTTCTATGGTATGAAAAATTTTAGTGGCATGAAAACTAAGGGTAGATATATCTCCATAATTGAGTACACTATTTCCCTTGTATTTAACTCCAAAAGCATGTGCAGCATCGTAAACTACTTTTAAATTAAATTTTTTTGCTATTTCATCTATTTTTTCTACATCACAAGTATTTCCAAACACATGGACAGGAATTATAGCTGAAGTAGTTTTTGAAATTTTCTCTTCGATTTTTTTATAATCTATATTAAAGGTGTCTTTATTTATATCTACAAAAACTGGATTGATACCTTGCCATACTTGACTACTAGTAGTTGCTACAAAGGAAAAGGGTGTGGTAATCGCTTCACCTTTTATATCTAAAAGCTTATAGGCAATCTGAAGGGCTATTGTTCCATTTGCAACCAAGATTATATGCTTTACCCCTAAATATCTCTCCAGCCTATTTTTAAGCTCTTTAACTAATGGACCATTATTGGTAACATAACCGAGTTTAAATATTTTTTCTAAATATGCTTCATATCTTTTTAGTTCAGGAAGGTAAGTTTTCGTTACATTAATCATTTTTTTCTCTCCTATAGTGTTTTATTTTTTTGATTTTCATACATATTATTGTAATAATTTTCGTATTCACCGGTTGTAATGTTATTCATCCACTCTTTATTATCTAAATTCCATTTTATTGTATTCTTAATTCCTACTTCAAAGGGAGTTTCAGGTTGCCATCCTAATTCATCTTTTATCTTAGTTGGATCTATTCCGTATCTTTTATCATGACCTTTTCTGTCTTCAACATAAGTCATTAATTTTTCTGTTATTTTTTTGTCTACTTTTTCGTTCAAATAATTTATAATGGTTTTAACTATCTGCAGATTAGTTCTTTCGTTGTGTCCACCTATATTATAAATTTCACCTACCCTGCCACTATTTATAATAATATCTATTGCGCTGCAGTGATCTTCTACATACAGCCAATCTCTTATATTCATTCCATTACCGTATATTGGTAGATTTTTATGATTTAAGCAATTGTTTATTAGTAATGGAATTAATTTTTCTGGAAATTGGTATGGGCCATAATTGTTTGAACATCTAGTTGTATTTACAGGCATCTTATAGGTATCAAAATAAGCCTTCACCATTAAATCCGCCCCTGCTTTGCTTGAAGAATATGGACTATGTGGATCTAGTGGTGTATTTTCAAGAAAATATCCGGTTTCACCAAGTGATCCATATACCTCATCCGTAGATACTTGTACAAATTTCTTGCCTTGTTTAAAGACACCTTGTACTTCCCATGAATTCTTAGCTACATTTAAAAGGTTTACTGTACCTAAAACATTTGTCTTAACGAAAATCTCGGGTTCTTTTATACTTCTATCTACATGAGATTCTGCTGCAAAGTTCACAACATAGTCAATCTCATTTTCAGAAAACAATTTTTCTATTAACTCTTTATCACATATATCTCCTTGAATAAAAGTATAGTTTGGACTATTTTCTACATCTTTCAAATTTTCCAAATTTCCTGCATAAGTTAATTTATCTAAATTTATAATTTTTACCTCTGAGTATTTATTTATCATGTGATGAATAAAATTCGAACCTATAAATCCAGCACCACCTGTAACCAAATACGTTTTCATATATAATTAGTCCCCCTTAGATATTAAAAATTCATCAGCAATTTGCAATAAATACCTACCATATTCTGTTTTCATTAAAGGGTCCGCTAATTTTAAAAGTTGATCTCTATTTATAAAGCCATTTCTATAAGCAATTGCTTCGATGCAGGCTACATATAAACATTGTCTTGTTTGGATAGCTTGTACAAAAATAGCTGCATCTAAAAGACTTTTGTGAGTTCCCGTATCAAACCATGCAAATCCTCTTCCCAAAAGCTCTACTGTTAAATTGCCACGCCTTAAATATTCATTATTTACTGCTGTTATTTCTATTTCACCTCTAGCAGAGGGCTTAATATTTTTAGCTATATCAATTACGTTATTATCATAGAAATACAACCCTGGAACAGCATAATTTGATTTTGGTTCTTCTGGTTTTTCTTCAATTGATATTACAGTGTTATTTCCATCAAATTCAACAATACCAAATTGAGTTGGATTGCTTACCTTGTATCCAAAAATAGTAGCTCCTTCTTCTCTATCTATGGCCCTTTTTAGTTTCTCTGTAAAACAATAACCATAGAAAATGTTATCACCTAAAACTAATGCTACTTTATCTTTACCTATAAATTCTTCTCCAATAATAAATGCATCTGCAAGTCCTCTTGGATATTTTTGTATAGCATATTGTAATTTTATGCCTATACTACTTCCATCTCCTAGTAATTCTTGAAAAGTAACAATATCTCTAAGTGTTGAAATAATTAATATCTCTTTTATATTTGCAAGCATTAATACGGATAATGGATAATATATCATTGGCTTATCGTATACTGGGAGTATTTGTTTTGATATTGCTTTTGTTACTGGATATAGTCTTGTTCCGGAACCACCAGCTAAAATAATACCTTTCATTTTTGCCTCCTTATAAATTTTAGGTCTTATAATTTATTCATATATTAACTTCTAATAATTAATTATTATATAATATTTATAATTGTTTGCTATTAATGACTTTATTATTTTTAATGTGATAAATATCTATTACATCAAATAAAAATAGAATTAACTACGTGGTAAAGAAACAAAATGCTAGTATGATTTCTTTAAATCCACGATGTTCAATATTATTAAAGTTATCGAATTATGGTATTCAAAGTGTACAAGCTTAGTGACATATATATTTTTAAAAATGCTTGTACACTTTTAATTAAATTAACATATAATAATGCGACAGTATATGTAAACAAGTGGAAATAAGAAAACTTTACAAAATGGGAGTGAAGACAATGCAATGGGAATACAGTCTATTTAATAGGCTTAAAGATATTCAAAGCCGTTCTTTTTTAAATGATGGTGGAAAGGGTGACCCATTATCCAAATGTTATATTATGGCATATCTAACATCTTTCTTTAAATTGAAAAATTATGTGGAGATTGGTGTGTATAAAGGTAAGAGTCTATTTTCTGTTGCTCAGGCATTTAAAGATAATGAAGGAAAGGCTTATGGAATTGATCCTTACCTCCATGTTGAAGATAAAGAACAAACAGTAAAAACATGGGCAAATAAATTTTTAAAAGGAATAGACTTTGAAGAAATGTATAATGAGGTATTAATGAATACGGAAGTGTTTGAACTTTCTAAAGTTGTTGAAATTATAAGAAAAACTTCCACAGAAGCCGCTCCATATTTTAAAGATATTAAAATAGATATGCTTCATATTCATGATAACCATGATTTTGAAAGTGTACAGTCTGATATAAATAATTATACACCGCGAGTAAGAGAGGGTGGAATTATTGTAATTGACTGCATAAATAGGGATTCTGTAAAACGCTTCTATGATCAATTTAAAAATGATTATATACTATTACTTGAAACAAATAATTTCAGTATACTGATGAAAAACCAGAAAAATGTAAACAGTGCAGTAATAGATATATCAGATAAATTGAAAAATCTATATTCTAGGTTGCTTGATATAGAGAATAAAACAAAAGGGGAAAAAACTACTGTAAATGTAGGTGTATTAGCATATAACAACGAAGAATATATAGTTGATTGTCTTAATTCAATAATAATACAAAAAGGTGATTTCAACTTAAATATTATTATTTGTGAAGATAAATCCGACGACAGAACCGCAGGGATCATTGAAGCCTATATTAATAATGTAACATTTGGCAAAAACGTAACCATTCAATATTTGAAAGGCAAAGAAAATTTAGGCGTGGTAAAAAATTTAAAGCGGTTATTAAAAGCTTGTAGTAAAAGCAGGTATACTGCGTTAATGGATGGTGATGATTACTGGGATGATGAGAACAAATTACAAACCCATATAGAATTTATGGAAAGCCACCCTGAATGCTCTGTTTCATTCGATGATATAATAATTAAAAGTGGAGATGAATATAACTTTTATAATATACAGCAACAAATTAAAGGTGATATTTTGACTACACCAGATATAATAAGTATAAATTTTATAGGAAATATCTCCTGCTGTTTTTATTATAGCAAATATTTTGATCATATCCCTAATGGATTTTTTGAAATATTCGTTGGTAATTGGATGCTAAATATTATATTTTCAATGTTTGGAGAAATAGGACACATCAGAAAAGCAATGACCATATGCAGAAATAATGATCAGAGTATTTGTAACGGGAATGCCGGAGAAGATAAGAACAAACGAACAATAGCATTAATTGATGATTACAATAAATTTTTAAATTACACTTATCACGAACAGTTTTCTAATATGCGTAAATTCTGTGAATCAGGATTAGGTAATAGATATTTGGAACCTCTTTTGTACAAAACCCATTAGACTTGATGATACACAATTTAAAGACAACGAATATGTAAAAATTGTTATAATGCTATAAAAAATTTATTTTTTATTAAATCAGAATACTATATTGCGAGCGTAAATATAAACAAGTAGGAATAAGAAAATATTACAAAATGGGAGTGAAGAAAATGCAATGGAAAGACAGTCTATTTAACAGACTTAAAGATATTCAAAACTATTCTTTTTTAAATGATGATGAAAGGGGTGACCCACTATCCAAATGTTATATTATGGCCTATTTAGCATCTTTCTATAAGTTGAAAAATTACGTGGAGATTGGTGTGTATAAAGGTAAAAGTCTATTTCCTGTTGCTCAGGCATTTAAAGATAATGAAGGAAAAGCTTATGGAATTGATCCTTATCTCCTTGCTGAAGCTAAAGAATACACTTCGGATAATACCTTGAAAAAATGGGCAAACAAATTTTTAAAAGGCATAGACTTAGACTTTGACACCATGTATAATGAGGTATTAATGAATACAGAAGTATTTAAACTTTCTAAAGTTGTTGAAATTATAAGAAAAACTTCCACAGAAGCTGCTCCATATTTCAAAGATATTAAAATAGATATGCTTCATATTCATGGTAACAATGATGGTGAAAGTGTACAGGATGATATTAATAATTATACACCACTAGTAAGAGAGGGTGGAATTATTGTATTTGACTGCATAAACAAGGATTCTGTAAAACGCTGCTATGATCAATATAAAAATGATTATATAATATTACTTGAAACAAATAGTTTCGGTATACTGATGAAAAGTCAGAAAAACCAGAAAAATTTAAACAATGCAGTTGATATATCCAATAAAATGAAAAATCTATATTCTAGGTTGCTTGAGACAGAGAATAAAACAAAAGAAAGTAAAACTACCGTAAATGTAGGTGTATTAGCATATAACCACGAAAAATTTATAATTGAGTGCCTTAATTCAATAATAATACAAAAAGGTGATTTCAACTTAAATATTATTATTTGTGAAGATAAATCCACCGACAGAACAGCAGGGATTATTGACGCCTATATTAATAATGTAACAGTTGGTAAAAATGTAACTTTTGAATATTTGAAAAACGAAGAAAATTTAGGCATGACAAAAAACTTAAAAAAGTTATTAAAAGCTTGTAGTAAAAACAGGTATACTGCGTTAATTGACGGCGATGATTACTGGGATGATGAGAACAAATTACAAACTCATATAGATTTTATGGAAAGTCACCCTGAATGCTCTGTTTCATTCGATGATATAATAATTAAAAATCAAAAGGAATATGACTTTTATAATATACAACAACAAATTAAAGGTGATATTTTCACTACACCAGATATAACAAGTATTAATTTTATTGGAAATATCTCTTGCTGTTTTTATTATAGCAAATATTTTGATCAACTTCCAGATGGAATGTTTAAAATGTTTTCCGGCGATTGGATATTAAATATTGTATGTTCAATGTTTGGAGATATAGGGCACATCAAAAAAGCAATGACCATATACAGAAAGAATACTGGTGGTATTTGGACTGGAATGAACGAATATGATAAGAACAAAAAAACCATAGAATTAATTGACGATTACAATGAATTTTTAAAGTACACTTATCACGAACAGTTTTCTAATATTCGTAACTTCTGTAAACTAGATTATTTAGGTAATAGATATTTGGAATCTCTTTTTTACAGACCCACTAGACCTGAATAATTCACACTTTAAAAACAACAAACCAATAGTGATTATTAATAGCACTTTATCAACTATTATTAATAAAATTGAGTATTTTATAATAATTAGGTGGATTTGAATAAGCAAAAAATTTGTATGATTCGATAATCAAATTCAATAGTACGGGATCTGATTTTATACCCAATACTGGCACAAAAGGAATTGGCTCTACAAATGATTTTCTAATCATTTGTAGAGCCAAACATCTATTTTACCACTTTGCTTATCAGTTCCTACTGTCTTACCTGCTCCTGCACTTCGTTGCACATTTTTTATCTCTGCTTCAAGTATTTTATCAGATCCAGATGGAACACCGATACTTAAGATTTTTTTAATCATTGGCCAGTTAAATTTGTGTTTTAAACTTTTCTTTATATACAATGAATGCCTTTTGTTTAAATCTAAGGTGATAATAATATCTGCTACTATTAAAGACACATTCTAAATATATTTTCAATATCTTGCTGATTCAATGGTTTAAATGCTGGAAGAACTCCACCCATACATGCTTTCTTTGCCATCACTGCAAAATTAGATTCATCAATACCGATTTCTGTAAATGTGCTCTTCAAATCTAATGTATTAAATAAGAACTCTTTTACAAGTTCAATGATCTTCTTTGCAACTTTCATAGGTTACATTCCAGCATCAATTCCAAATACATTGGTACCAAACTGATAGAATTTTGAGACTGTTGTCTCATCTAATATGTACTCCATCCAATGTGACGTTAAAATAGCAAGACCTAGGCCATGGGTAATATCATAAATTGCAGACAGCTTATGTTCCATCGGATGGTAGCTCCATGCCTGACGTTTTCCGCCATTGATGGGTTAGTGCTCGCAAAACGCGGAAAATATACGTTAAGACAGTTATTACCAAAAATATATTTTATCAAAACATTCTGACTTAGAATTAATACTAAATAGTTCTAACTCGGAAAAGTCTATATCATCAGTGTAAGATGACTTTAGCTAAATCGTGGGGTGGAGGGGATGTTGCATCTGCAGATGGAATTAGATTTGTTGTACCACCAAAAACTATTTATGCCGGTTCAAATCCACGATATTTTGGTATTGGACGAGGAATAACAAGTTATGATCTTATTAGTGATCAATTTAGTGGACTAAATAGACTTATTATCACAGGAACCATTCGTGACTCATTATATTTGCTTGAATTGGTTTTAGGTCAACAGACAACTATTAAACCTCGTGAAATAATGGCAGATACCGCTGGATACAGTGATATTATATATGCTTAGGGTTGCTGGTTCACTTAAACTTGGCACTATTAATCCTACAAATCTTATCAAAATGTTACAAAGAGGTGGACGTCCAACTATGCTGGGTCGTGCAATTGGAGAATTTGGACGAATTTTTAAGACCACTTATGAACTATCATTTTTGGATGACAAAGATTATCGTAGGCGTATTTTAACACAGTTAAACCGTGGAGAATCAGAAAATGGTCTTAAAAGAATCGTTGTATACGGGGTAGTGACAGGGTAACTACTTTGCAGTACTATATATTAGTGGAGTTAATCCTCTAAAATCATCAGAAATAAAAATATTAAACCAATTACTTTCGGATAATTTTATATTATCATAATAGGGGGTATTTGCAAGTATGTTTTTGATACGGGTTTTGATATTGTATTTAATGTCTTTTAGGACAAATTCTTCGTTAAAAAATTTTCTATCATAAACCTTCGTTTTTGAGGTGTAATATATGAAAAATTAGAAATATTTGAGATTCAAAACTTTAACTTTGATGGTATAATATTCTTAGTAGTTGAGTCGGATTGGTACGATTAGACGAAGTATTATTCCGAAATTTTAAGGGGGTGTTATTATGAGTATATGGATTATATGGGGTATAGTTCAAGTTGTTGTTGGAGTTGGAGCATTGATTGAAGCATACTTAATTGCTAAAGATAAAATAAAAATAAGTAAATCATCAACGGTATATCGTAACATAATTATTGCAATTCTTTTTATTAGTGCTTCTTTAAGGTGTTTTTAAACTAATATATCGGTATGTTCGAATATCGCGTAGCAATAAATTAAGGGCATCAAGCCCTTTTCACGTATATTTTTTTTGAAAGTCCAATAAATTCCAATTACTTTGCAGTACACGGTAGCTACCCTGTCACTACCCCCAAAAGGCAACAATGCCTTTTTTCTTTTTCGTAGATTGATGATAAACTCCTTCTCAATGGATATGTTGGTTTAACCTATATATTGATATTATCGCTTTAGTATATTTTTTAATTCCTGTTGGTGTGATTCAGAGAAATGTTGGCGAGACCCCAAAGTCAACAATATTAACAGTTTTAAATCAGTGATACCTTTATTCAAAGTAACTCGCTAATTTATGAGTGTGTGAATTATACGTATCCTATAGCAACAGTTAATAACCCCTATGTGTTAAGGTAGTTGTCGTAGAGAAAATAATAGTATACTATACAGTATAGACTTTACGAGGGGAGAAATATAACATGGTGAGTAAAATTGGGTACTCTGAAGAAATAAAGAAAGAAGTACTCGCAAGAGTAACTGGTTCTGAAAAAGAAAGCATAACTAAAGTTTCTCTAGATAAAAAGATAAACAAAGGTACAATTTATAAATGGATAAAAGAAGCCGAGGTAAAAGAAGGAATAAAGATTTTAAGGCTAAATGGTGATTGGACATCAGAGGAAAAGTTTCATATGGTTCTTGAGGCGGCCACTTTGAGCGAGCAAGAGCTTGGTGAATATTGCCGAAGGAAAGGCACCTACAAAGATGATATAAAAGTCTGGAAATCACAATGCATTAATGCAAACAACGGCAGTATCGAAGATCCTAAAAAATTAAGAACTGAATTGAAAGAAGAAAAAGATAAAGTCAGGAAAATTGAAAAAGAACTTAGATTCAAAGAGAAAGCTTTAGCAGAAACAGCGGCACTTTTAGTGCTAAGAAAAAACGTCCATGCGATTTGGGGGGACCAAGAGGAAGACTAATCAGTGCCTCAGATCGCATTAAAGCTTTAGAACTGATTAATGAAGCGGTGCAAGTTGGTGCTCGGTTGAGCCCATGTTGCAACGAAGTTGGGATATCAACTAGGACCTATGAACGATGGTCGCTAACGCCCGAATCCACAGAAGATAAACGGCCCATAGTACATAGGAATCCTCCTAAAAACAAGCTCAGTGATGAAGAAAGAGCTGAGATTCTACAAGTTATAAATAGCCCTGAGTATGCTGATTTAGTACCTGCACAAATAGTTCCAAAGCTGGCCGATCAGGACATTTACATTGCTTCAGAATCTACGATTCACAGAATACTTAGAGAAGAAAAACAAAACACTCATAGATCTAAGACGAAGGCGCCTGTAAAAAGGGTTCCGCCTACCCACATAGCAACCGCACAAAACCAAGTTTGGACGTGGGACATAACGTGGCTTGACGGCTCTGTGAAAGGTCTATACTTTAAGCTATACCTGATACTAGATATGTTCAGTCGTATGATTGTTGGTTATGAAGTTTGGGAAACAGAGAATGCAGAATATGCCCAAATCCTTGTTAAACGCGCCCTTCTTTCTCAGAAAATATCAGGAAAGCCTCTTATACTTCACTCTGATAATGGAAGTCCTATGAAAGCTGCAACTTTCCTTGCTACATTAGAGAAACTAGGGGTTCAGAGTTCCTTTTCAAGACCTAGAGTAAGCAATGACAACCCTTACTCGGAATCATTATTCAAGACAATGAAATATGTACCTTCCT
>Ga0209125_1001948_pt1 | contig 17337 bp, 15 predicted proteins | sample BarGraIncub1131A_FD_184503 | JGI IMG/M metagenome (GOLD analysis project Ga0209125, IMG submission 184503) | Arctic peat soil microbial communities from Barrow, Alaska - Barrow Graham LP Incubations 11-31A (SPAdes) (version 2) | ecosystem: Environmental > Terrestrial > Soil > Wetlands > Peat...
TATCTGGAAGGAATCGGCGGTGTCCGTATTGAAGACCTCGTCTTAGTGACAAGCACCGGTGTTGAAGTACTTAATTCATTCAGTAAAACAACGGAGGTCATTGAATGCCTCAGGTAGAGATCGGATATTTAGTTCTTCTCAATCTGGTTGGATTACTGTTGTGTGCCTACGATAAGTTGATGGCGATCCGTCATCAATGGCGTATTCCTGAACGTGCATTCTTCTTATTGGGACTGATCGGCGGAGCAATCGGGATACTCATCGGGATGATCCTCTTCCACCACAAAACCTCTAAGCCTAAATTTGTGCTGGTCATCGCGTTTGACTTGATCATCAATGTTATTGCCTATTTCGTGCTCATCCATTAAAAAACCGGAAAATATCCGGTTTTGTTTTATTTGATCAAGCTTTTCAGGTAAGCATAGATGAATTCATCCAATCCGCCGTCCATGACTTTTTGGACATTGCCTTCTTCATAGTTGGTACGGTGATCTTTGACCATCGTATACGGACAGAAGACATATGAACGGATCTGTGATCCCCATTCAATGGATTTCACTTCACCTTTGATAGAAGCTAATTTGGCTTCCTGTTCCTCGATGCTGAGTTGGTAGAGTTTACTTTTCAGCATGTTCATCGCCGATTCACGATTATTCAACTGGGAACGTTCGGTCTGACAACTGACGACAATACCGGTCGGTTTATGCGTCAGACGCACGGCTGAGGATACCTTATTGACATTCTGTCCGCCGGCACCTGATGCATGTCGAACTTCCAGTGTAATATCTGCCGGATCGATGTTGATTTCGATTTCTTCATTGAATTGCGGCATAACGTCGAGTGAACAGAACGAAGTGTGACGTCTGCCCGATGAGTCAAAAGGACTGATGCGCACTAAGCGGTGAACGCCTTTTTCAGCTTTGAGATAGCCATAGGCCATATTGCCCTCGACAAGGAAAGTAACCGACTTGATACCGGCTTCTTCACCTTCGAGATAATCCAAGACACTTACTTTCCAACCTTTATTCTCTGCCCAGCGTGTATACATGCGATATAAAAGTTCAGCCCAATCTTGGGATTCTGTACCGCCGGCACCCGGATGGAGTTCGAGAATAGCGTTGTTTTTATCATATGGATGACTCAACAGAAGTTTAACTTCGAATGTCTCGTATTCCTTATTCGCTTCGGTCACTTCGTCTTCGACCATCGAAGCCATCTCTTCATCAAAATCATCTTTCAGCATATCCACAGTCTCTTCCATCGAAGAATACCGTTTCGTCAGATGATCGTAACTTTCCAAGACATCTTTGGAAGTATTCATCTCATCGATCAGACTCTGAGCAGTACGACGATCATCCCAAAACTTGTCATCCATCATCAGATCTTCGATTTCTTTAATTCTCGCTAAGCGTCCGGGGAAGTCAAAGTGAGTCACCCAACTGCTTGAGTTTGTCGACGATCGTCCGTACACCTTGTTTCATCTCATATATTTCCATTATTTTTTCTCCTCGATGGTGATACGAACATTGAGGCAGAATTGGACGACTTCTTGCGAAATTCGTGCCAGCATATCCTCAAACAATTCATATCCCTCACTCACATATGCCTGCAACGGATTATTCTGTGCGTAAGAACGCAAATGAATTCCGTCACGCAGCTTACTCATAGTATCGATGTGTTCGACCCAAGCACGGTCGATGATGCGAAGTACCATGGTTTTCTCGATCGGCAGGATCTCCTTTTTGATCACTTCGATCTTATCTTCATAGTTCTGCCAAGCACTGTCAACGCATAAACGTTCGACATCACCCATACTCAATTCATTGAAATCAGCTACTTTGAGTCCCGAATCTTTGAATCCGAGCTTTTCTAATCCTTCGATCAGTCCGGCCGCATCTGCTTTCGGTTCTCTTCCGCTGGTATCCGTATGACTCTTGACTGTCAATAATACGACACGGTCAAACATATCTTTGATGATCGTATGAACATCTTCATGTTCCAAGATAAAATTCCGTTGATCGTAAATGATCTCACGTTGTTGACGAAGAACATCATCATATTCAAGCAATGTCTTACGCATATCGAAGTTGACACCTTCCACGCGCTTTTGCGCACTGGAAATCGACTTCGTAACGATCTTGGATTCGATAGGGACATCTCCCAATTGTTTAAACAGCGTCTCATATCGTTCACTTCCGAAACGAACCATCAGTTCATCTTGGACGGAAACATAGAAACGACTGTAACCGGGATCCCCTTGTCGACCTGAACGGCCGCGTAACTGATTATCGATACGCCGGGATTCATGACGTTCACTGCCGACCACTGCCAACCCACCGAGTTCGCGTACTCCTTCACCAAGCTTGATGTCGGTTCCGCGTCCGGCCATGTTGGTGGCGATCGTAACGGATCCTTTCAACCCGGCTTTAGCGATGATTTCCGCTTCACGCGCATGATTCTTCGCATTCAGTACTTCATGCCGAACTTTTCGTTGTGTCAGCATCTTACTCACAAATTCACTGGTCTCGACACTGATCGTACCGACCAAGGCCGGTTGGCCCTTGGTGTGACATTCGATGATCTCGGCACACAGTGCTTCGAACTTCGCTTTTTCACTGCCGAATACCGCATCTTGATAATCCTGACGAACAACCGGTTGATTGGTTGGAATCTCAAGTACACGCATGTTATAGATGGAAAGAAACTCTTCTTCTTCGGTTTTCGCCGTTCCGGTCATACCACACAGTTTCTCGTAAAGACGGAAGAAGTTCTGATACGTGATCGTTGCTAAGGTACTTGTTTCCTGCTTGATCGGAACATTCTCTTTCGCTTCGATAGCCTGATGCAAACCATCTGAATAAGCACGACCGACCATCAAACGTCCGGTAAACGGATCAACGATAATGATCTGCTGCTCTTGAACGACATATTCCACATCTTTCGCCATCGTAAAATTAGCCTTCATGGCTTGATAGATATGATGGACCATATTTGTGTTTTCAATATTATACAAGTTCTCGATTTTGAATGCTTTCTCAGCTTTCATGACGCCTTGTTCAGTCAACTGAACAGTCTTGCCTTTGACATCGATCTCATAATCTTCTGTTTCGCTCAAACTCTTAACGAAACGATCCGCTTGGATATAGAGATTGGCTGTCTGCTTTTGACCACCTGATATGATCAACGGTGTTCTTGATTCATCGATCAAAATTGAATCGACTTCATCGATCAAAGCCACATGTAAAGGACGCATGACACGATCCTTTAGACTGGTCACCATGTTATCGCGCAGATAATCGAAACCGATCTCCGCGTTGGTCGTATACGTAACATCACATTCATAAGAAGCACGCTTCTGTTGCGGTGTCATCGTCCGAACATTGATTCCGACTGTTAATCCAAGAAATTGATGGATAGCTCCCATCCATTTAGAATCACGGGCTGCCAAGTATTCATTGACGGTAACAATATGAACTCCTTTACCGCTCAGTGCATTCAGATAAACCGGAAGTACAGACGTCAGTGTCTTACCTTCACCTGTCTTCATCTCCGCGATGTCACCTTGATGCAGAACGATACCACCCATGATCTGAACCAAGAACGGATATTCACCGATCACTCGTTTAGCCGCTTCACGCGCCGTCGCAAAAGCTTCGGGCAGCAGATCGTCCAATGTTTCTCCGTTTATATACCTATCTTTATATTCAGCTGTTTTGGCTTTCAGTTCAGAATCACTGAGTGCAGCCATCTTTTCAGCATAAGCATCTACTTCAAACGCCCTTTTCTTTACTAACTCCAGACGTTTCTTATCTTGATTAAAAAATCGATCGAGAATATTATTCACCGGCATTTCCTCCATTCTGACTATGTTATTGTATCATTATATCAAAGTAAAAAAAAGGTCACATCCCTTCAAAAAAAGCAAACAAAAAGGTTGGATAAATCCAACCCGTTTTGTCTTAGATCTTAACGATGTTGTGAGCTTGTAAACCGCGATCGCCGTCTACTAGATCGAATTCAACATCGGCGCCTTCTTCGATAGTCTTGAAACCGTCCATATTCAATTGTGAATAATGGAAGAATACATCTCTGTCATCAGCTAATTTGATGAAGCCGTATCCCTTTTCTTTGTTAAACTTCTTTACTTTTCCTTGCATGTGCTAGTTAAAACCTATACCTTTCTTAATGTGTAGTCTACTGCTACGCTAACATTATATATCAAAGCAAAAAATAAAGCAATTAATTTGTATTTTTCTTTTAAATGGCCGAAATATCAAAGAAAACGCTTACTTTTAACCAATAATGGATGAATACTGACACTCAAACACTGAATTGAGGCTGCGTAAGGCAATATCAACTCTGCGCATGCCTTCATCGTCGACCCTGTCGTACATACATCATCGACCAACAACACATCCTTACCGATCAATTCATCTTCCGAATGAAGGTGAAGATGAGCAGCAATGGCGTGACGAACCAGAGGATTGGAAGTACTTTGTTTAATGTCGCTGTCTTTACTGAGACAATCGAGTATCGGAAGATTCAATTCGGTAAAGATCGTTTTGACTGCATGGAACCCTCGTTCTTCGGTTTTCTCGATGGCTGAAGGTACAAGCACAAGTGTACATCCTTTATATCGTTTTCGCAATCGTTTCAGCTGCGGGAACAAAAAGCATTGACTCAGTGTTTCATCATGACACTCTTTATATTGATGCATCATGGTACTCATCATTTCATCATAGTGATACAATCCATACACTTTCAGACCCATCACTTCAGCTATTCGGTTGAAAGGATGAAACCGGCTGCGGCATTTACCGCAGATCACATCCTCACGCAACCATAGATCGACCAAGCTCTTACCGGCACTCAGTTCATCGAAACAAATCAAGCAGAAGCGTTGGCCTTTTTGATATCGTTGATGCATCGCCGGATTCCTTTCGTCTTTGCGTCAAACAGGAAGAGTACCTCACCGCTTGGATCATCCATGCTTCTGCCGACCCTTCCGCTGATCTGCGTCAGTGATGAAGCATCGAAGACAACGTGGTCAGCGCTCATAACTGCCACCTGAACGTGTGCGAAGGTAAGCCCACGTTCCAGTACCGTTGTGCAGATCAGGCGCTTTAGGTTCCCTGCAGTGAACTGTCTGAGGGTTTCTTCGATGTCTTCGCTGTGCGAAGTGACGAATTTTAACCGAAAAAACTTCGCAAGACGTTCTGCTTGATCGATCGTCGGGACAAAGATCAGTTGCGGAGTACGGGTACGACGCATCCAAGCTATTAAAATCAACCGGTGAAACGTTTTCGGCATCTGAACCAAATGAGGTACCGGAAGCGCTGCACCGTGCGGTCTTTGGTTGATCGCTACTAACTCACACTCATTCTTTTTGACTTTCATCAACAGTTCCCTGTCCGGCGTGGCACTCAGATAGATAAAGGTGCCGCGACAGGCAATGCGGGAAAAACCATGCAGAACATCATTCCCTTTAAATGGAAAAGCATCGGGTTCATCCAGTATCAGACAATCAAAGGCATTCGGAAAGCGAAACAACTGATGAGTCGTGCACACGATCAACTGTCCGGACAATTGCTTGGTATGACCCTCACAGACTTCGCTAACTTGAACACCGGGAAAAGCTTGACGGAAACGTTCACTTAGTTGTAAGACGACTTGACGGCGGGCGATCGCCACCCCGATCGTTTTTCCTTCCGTCAAAAATCGGCGAATTGTCTCCATGACCAGTTCCGTTTTACCTGCACCGCAGACTGCTTTCACTAGAACATCTCTTTTTTGAGCTGCATCGGCAATTCTGTGTGATGCGATCTGTTGGGAAGGAGTGAGTTCGAAGGGGAGATCGATCTCGATCTCATTCCCGACTGAAAGTACATTCCCTTCGTTTCCGTTATAGGAAATGCATCTCCGACAGATCGTTAAGCCACGTATCACCACGAAATATTTCGGATCTTGGCAGTCACAGCGGGTGCAGTGCATAGCTTCCTCCTTTAAGTATTGTCACTTTCTTCTATGATTCGAATTTCGATGTTCCTTACAAAAGATCAATTAATTGTCGAATCCTGACTGCATCTTCAGCCAAGGTTTATTGTGTGAAATTTCTTTCATCTCGTTTACGGTCATTTCAATATGTTTCATTACTGATGAAGTGTAAACTACAAAGTATAAATGAAGAACGAATGTCAATGACTTCGTAGTTCTCATTTATCCTTCAGCCTCTGAATACAAGCTGAATGATCCATTTCGAAAGAGGAAATCAAATGAACAAAAAACTAATCTTGGTCGCTTCGAGCGCCGCGCTATTATTCTCACTGAGTGCTTGTGCCGCAAAAACTGCTACACCTGCCGCAACAACGACTACGCCTGTCACCACAACAACGACCCCGGCTACCACAACGACAACGCCGGCTACCACGACAACACCTGCTGAAAAAACATTCACTCTTGCCGAACTTGCCGCATTTAACGGTAAGAACGGTGCTAAAGCTTATGTAGCAATCAGCGGTATCGTCTATGATGTTACGAACGTCAAAGGTTGGAATAGCGGTTCTCACAACGGTGTCACAGCCGGTAAAGATCTGACCGCCGCATTCCAAAGTTCTCCGCATAACGCTTCCACATTAAGCGGTTTGACAGTCGTCGGTAAATTAGTTTAACTATCATTTTCCCGGTATCCCCCTAACTCATGAGTTAAACTCATGAGTTTTTTTATGGATCAGGCAACGAAAAATCTGTGCTTTTCGGTGTACCTGCTTTACAATGTTGAGTGAAAGAAGGTTGCTTATGGAAAAAACAAATGCGCTTCGAGCGCTCGATAAAGCTCATATATCCTATGCTGCTTATACTTATTCAGCAGAAGACGGGGCTATTGATGGAATCAGTGTCGCATCTAAGATCAACAAAGATCCGAAACAAGTATTTAAGACGATTGTATTGATCAGTCCGCATGCGGCTGTCTATGTAATGGTCGTGAATGTTGCGGATGAGATCGATCTCAAAAAAGCTGCTATCCATGTCCACGAGAAAAAGCTTGATTTGTTACCGGTAAAAGAGTTGTTGAAAACGACCGGCTATATTCGGGGTGGATGCAGTCCGATCGGAATGAAGAAAGAATACCCTCTTTATATTGATGAATCCTGCACACAATTTACCAATATCATCTGCAGCGGTGGAAAGATCGGATTACAGATCGAATTATCGCTGAGTGATCTGATGATGTTCACACACGCTCAGATTACATCGCTCAAAAAGGAGAATCCCGATGAAACCCATTAAACTGACCCAGCGTTTAGCTGTACCATCTGATATCAATGAGATCGAACGCCTGATCAAAGAATTGGCTGAATATGAAAAGATGAGCGACCAAGTTTCGTTTACGACCGAAACTTTGTATGATTCCCTCTTCATAAAAAAACAAGCAGAAATACTGCTTGTATCAACGGAAGAATCGATTGTCGGATATGCCTTGTTTTTTACATCCTTCTCGACGTTTGTGGGAGCCGGATGTTTATATCTGGAAGACCTGTATGTGAGTCCTGATTATCGTAAAATGGGGATCGGGAAGAGTTTATTTGTTTCTTTGGCTGTGATTGCCAAAGAGCGTTCGATTCAACGCTTGGATTTTGCCTGCCTGAAGTGGAATCGATCCTCATTGGACTTCTATGAAGTCATCGGAGCTCGCATCATGGACGAATGGCATTTATTACGATTGGAAGATGACGCTCTCATTCAAATGAGTGAACTCAGTACTCCGATTCCGTGGGCCAAGGGCTGATCTTATTGCCTTTGACCAGGAATGCCCGTTTCGCTGATTTAGCTAACGGTGTATCCGCAAGTGAATCACTGTAGAAATCATTGATTCTCACATTGGGGAATTGTTGTTTCAAACGAAGCACTTTTTCTTCACCGTAACAGTTAAGACCGGTATAAATGCCGGTTTTTTTATCGACTTTTGACGCAATACAAGTGACATTCATTTTATCCATGATCGGCTTCAACATGAATTCGGGAGAAGCCGAAATGATGATATCGTCATCACGACGAGTTGTCGCGTAGAATTTCTTGATCTTTTTAGCTTTCTTTCTCCAAAATTTAATCAACGTAGTATCCATATCTTCGATCGAATTGAAATATGAGTAGAGTACTTCTTTCATCTGCGTCTTGGTTTTGCGATGCATCTTATAGTTGATTGAAGCGACCACCTGTTTTGGCAGGTACTTCATCAATCGTTGATCATTCATTAGATTATAAAAGTAAAAATCAACTGAACTGTCACCGCGATAGATCGTCCTATCGAAATCATATAAATTGACCCAAACTTCATCCGGATTTACTTCGGTTTCTACGGCCGAAACAATCGTTTTGTTTTTATCAGCCAGTTGACGAAGTTTATAATAAGCGATGATTCCCAAAACAAGATAATATAGCACCCATAAATGGAAGATGAGATTGACGATCGCTGCGATATCAAAATCAGTTCTGACGAACATCACCAACATATAGGCATCAAACGCAAATAAAGCAAATGCCGGGATCAACCAAGATGCATGTTTCTTCGCAAGAACCGCACATGCATAATAGGACAGAAGCAGACATGCCGCATACGCGATACTGGCGATCAAATACCAATCGACACTGCCTTCCTCATGGAAGAGAATACCGATCTTTAACGCAAATTGCGGTACGAATGCTGAAAGTGCGACCGGAAACCCACTGAATAAACTGCTCAATAACATAGTGATAATGGTAAGCACAACCATCCACACTAGATTCTTACGCGCAAAGAGAATATTTTTTTTGAATTTTACTTTTTGATCGTTCATTGTTCCCTCGATTCTTAATGTTCTTATTTTACCACAACCCTTATCCCCTGTACCCATTCCACAGATGAAAAAAGATGCACAATTGCGCATCTCTAGTTAAATATCGTATTGATCAGGCAGTTCGACTTCCGGTATCACTAATGATTCTTCTTTTTCTTTGATCAGTAATTTCTTTAATTTGGAACCCGCATCAATGGCCATCACCAAGTAATAGAGTAACCAGACATGAAACAACAGATTGATGATCGTTGTGATATCCATCAGCGGAACCATGAAGTACAGATAGGCAATCGTATCCACCGCAAATAAAACAAGCGCTGTCTTGAACCAACTAGTGTTCGTTTTCGTTTTGATATAACACATGATGTAGATCCCTGCCAAGATCACAAATCCGCCTATTCCCAACAACAGAATCAATATACTGCCTGTTTCTCCGTAATTCAGAACTCCGAGTAAAAGTGAAAGCTGCGGAAGAAACGCAGAAAACGGAAAGGAAATCGATGTTTTGAGCGCATATAATAAAATATTGATTCCTGTCAAAGCCATCATCATCATCAGGTTGCTTCGTCCCGAGATGATCTGTCTGATATAACGTTGTTTCTGAGTCATGATGTACTCCCCCAATTCCATTACTCTTATTTTAGCACAAAAAAAGACAGTGTTGTATCGGATGTTGATAACCCTGTCTTAGGTTGATTGTCAGTTCTTGTCATAGACCGGAAGCTGTATTTCAAATTCGGAACCTACCTCGGGAATACTGCTGACCGTGATCGTTCCGCCGCTGATATCGACGACTGATTTCGCCAGTGAAAGTCCCAAACCGAATCCTTCTTCACTGTTTTTTCCGTTGACGCGATAGAACGGTTCAAAGATCTTTGCTTGATCTTTTTCAGAGATTCCTTTTCCTGTATCTTTCACCCGGATCGTGATCATCGCTTTTTTCTCTTCGCAACGGATCTCTACTTCGCCGCCTTCTTTGTTGTATTTGATCGCATTCTCAATGATGTTGTAGAAAGCACGATAAAGCAGGACTGTATTTCCCATGATCGGGGTAACCGGATTTGTTTCGCAATTTAAGGTGATCTTTTTTGCTTTTGCGAGAAGTGCCAAGTCATCTGCGACATCATTCAACACTTCATCGATTTTGACCGAATCATCCAGGGTCGCACTTTCCTGTTGGATCGTATCCAGCAATGTATCAACTAAGGCATTCATCTTACGAACGGATAGTTCAACAATTCTTAGGGTGTTCTGATAATCATCGATCGATTTCTCATCCTGATCGTTCAATACATCGATATTGGCTTTGATGATTGCCAACGGTGTCTTTAATTCATGCGCGACACTGGCATTAAAGCGTTTTTGTGACAGGACTGAGTTGTTCAGTTTTGCCAACATCGCATTAAAGGAAACCGTCAACTCACGAACTTCATCACGCGGACCTTCAACTGACAGGTTGGTTGAATCGTTCTCGGTGCCGGCACGACGAATATTGTCATTGAGTTTACGAATCGGTGCTAACGTCCTGCCGGAGATCACATAGGCACACACACCGCCGATCGTGATCGTCATGATCAACAGTAAGAATGAACTGTAAAGAAGTTCATTGCTGGCTTTACGGATCGCTGCTTGTACTTCACTCAGGTTAATCGTTGTTTTTTGGCCGGTCGAGAACTCAGGTGTAACGATTGCGTCGTTTCCTTTGACTTGTGTGTCATCTTGGACTGTTCCGATCGTACCGATCAAGTTTCCCGTCAGTGACGGTAATCGATTTCCGATGTAGACATTCATCATCACCAGTAAAAGAACACCGGAAAACGCCATCACTAGGATGGATCCCAATGTGATCCGCAGTCTTAACGACAATTTCCGTTTCATACAGTTTCCTTTCTATTCGGCGTTGAACAGATAACCGGCCCCTTTTACGGTTCCGATAAAGTCTGATTTTCCGCTTGCGATCAACAGTTTCTTACGCAGCGAGTAGATATGGACCCGCATCACTTCACTGAAGGGATCGGCTTCATCATTCCATAAGTTTTCAAACAATTCTTCCGAACTTACGATCCTTCCTTTATTTTGGATCAGATGATTCAAGATCGCATATTCCTTTAATGTTAAGATCAGTTCCTTTTTATTATAGAATATCTTTTTCGCGGAAAGATCGATCTCGAAATCACCTTCGATGATATTGTTAGGCCGTGACGCAAAGTCACGACGCAAAAGAGCCCGAATTCTGGCTTTGAGTTCTTGGAAATCAAACGGTTTCGTCATATAATCATTCGCTCCCAGATCCAACCCGTTGATCCGATCTTCGATCGATCGATTCGCGGAAACGATAAGAACTCGGATGTTCGGGTTCTTCAACCGTACTTGTTTAAGTACCTCAAGTCCGCTGAAATCAGGGAGATTGATATCGAGTACGATCAGATCATAGTCGTTGATGTCAGCTAATTCCGCAGCTTCAGAACCGTTTTGGGCACAGTCAATCGCATAGCCGTCTTTCTTCAATCCCTTCTCAAGTGCCGAAAGGATGTAAATTTCATCTTCCACCAATAAGAGCCGCATGAGATTCACCCTTTCTGAATGAGTATCACTTACTTTATCTGATATTATTATACATCATTACGTTGAAAGTATACCACTCGCTGCGTTAAGCCAACGTTAATCTGCAGATCTGACTGACTCCCTGTTTTAGTTGTTTTTCGTTAAAAAAAGACGCCGAAGCGTCTGATTATTTAGCTGCATCAATCATCAACTGACATAATTGATTTGAGAATTCTAATGGATTTTCAAGTGTGAAACCTTCGATCAACAGAGCTTGATCATAAAGCAAAGCTGCATAAGGTTTCACTTTCTCCGGATCAGCCGCATAAATACGGTTGAGTGCTTCGAAGATCGGATGCGAACCGTTGATTTCCAAAATTCGACCGGCTTTCATGTCGCCGGTATTTTCCGGCATCTGTGCAAGTACTTTCTCCATTTCAAAGGAGAGTCCGTCACTGCTTACCAGGCACACCGGATGATTCTTCAATCGCGATGAGAGTCGAACTTCTTTGACTTTATCCCCTAATGCTTCTTTTAGCAGGGTCAAAAGGTCTTTACTGGCTTCAGCCTTCTTCGAGATTTCTTCTTTTTCTTCATCACTGGCGATATCTAGGTTGCCTTGATTGATGGCTTTAAATGTCTTTTCTTTATACGTTCTGAGCACCTGTAACACAAATTCATCCACATTCTCAGTCAGATACAAGATCTCATAACCTTTTTCTTTGACCCATTCCGTTTGCGGAAGAGCATCACATTTTTCGATCGACTCACCGGATACGTAATAGATCTCTTTTTGATCTTCTTTCATATGAGCCACATATTCATCCAAACTTACCAATTTCTTATCGGTCGATGAAGTAAACAGCAGAAGATCTTCCAATAATTCGCGTTTCGATCCATAGTCCTGATAGATTCCGTATTTGATTTGAAGTCCGAAATTTTTCCAGAAAGTTTCATATTCTTCGCGTTCTGTTTTCAACATGCCCAACAGTTCGCTCTTGATCTTCTTTTCGATCCGATTGGCAATCACTTTCAACTGACGATCGTGTTGAAGCATTTCCCTGGAAATATTGAGGGATAAGTCAGGGCTGTCAACCAATCCTCTGACAAAGCGGAAAGCATCCGAGATCAGTTCTTTGGCTTTATCCAGAATGAATACATTACGGCTGTATAATTGCAGCCCCTTTTCATATTCGGCTGAATAGAAGTTGAACGGAACATGGCTCGGAATAAACAATAAGGCATCAAACGAAACTGCACCTTCAAGATTGGTATGGATGACACGTTGCGGTTTCTCGTAATCCGAGAATTTCGCTTGGTAGAAATCATCATACTCTTCCGGCTTGATGTCGGTCTTCGAACGTTTCCATAACGGAATCATTGAATTTAACGTGGTAGCGACGATCTTGGTTTCTGTCTCTTCGCTGTCTTCTTTCGATTCGGTTTCTTCGATATCCATGATGATCGGATAACGGATATAATCGGAATATTTTTTGATCAGTTCCCGGATTTCATCTTGATCCAAATACTGGTTATATTTTTCGTCTTCGGTTTCATCTTTCAAATGCAATAACACCGTCGAACCGTTACTCTCCAGTGCAATCTCTTCGGTACGATAGCCGTCTTCACCGTCGGAAATAAAATGAACGCCTTTTTCACCGTGAACACTGTGACTGAATACTTCCACTTTCTTGGCAACCATAAATGCGGAATAGAAACCGACACCGAATTGGCCGATGATATCGACTTCTTCTGTTTTCTTTTCCTCGTCTTCAAGAGCTTTCTTGAAAGCCAACGAACCGCTCTTGGCGATCGTTCCCAGGTTATCTTCGATCTCTTCTTTTGTCATACCGACACCGTTATCTGAAATCGATAATGTTCGATTTTCGGCATCGATCGCGATCTTGATTTGAAGCTTTGTGCGATCGACCTGCGGCAGTTCTTCATTCAGTGAGAGAAAGTAAACTTTATCCAGTGCATCACTGGCGTTTGAGATCAGTTCCCGTAAGAAGATTTCCTTGTGCGTATAGATGGAGTGGATCATCATCTCCAGTAAGCGTTTGGATTCTGCTTTAAATTGTTTTTTTGTACTCATGTTTCCTCCTGTTAGCACTTAATATAAACGAGTGCTAAAATGAATATACTCCATTTTGACGATTATTTCAAGTCCTCATGCTTTGAGAATGAGTGTTTTCACCCAAATTTCTCCCCCTTATATATATGCAGAAATAAATCGGATCGGATTTTCAACTCAATTACGCGCTAAATCGAACTCATTATCGTCTATCCAACAACTATTCAGCTGATAAGTGTAGATTTTTGATTGTTGGTTTCGATTGAATGTGACATTCTGCTTTATCTGTGATATAATGCCACAGTGATTTAGGTCACAGACAGGATGATCAGTCCTGTATTTTTATGAAAGCGAGAAATGAATGAAATTTAATGAATTAAACTTATCCCCCGACGTGCTTAGAGCCATAGAAGATTGTGGCTATACGGATGCAACCTATATCCAGGAAACATGTATCCCTCTTATGATAGAGGGCAAAGATGTAATTGGACAAAGCCAAACGGGGACCGGGAAAACAGCAGCCTACGGACTGCCACTGATTGAAACAATCGTTCCCAACGACAGAAAGCGCCCGCAAGCGCTGATTATGTGCCCCACGCGTGAGTTGAGTATCCAGGTTACAGAGGAACTGCGTAAGTTTGCCAAATATAAGGATGGAATCAGAACTGTCTGTATCTACGGCGGTCAACCGATCTCGATCCAAATTCGTGAATTGAAACAAGGGGCCGACATTATTGTCGGTACTCCCGGTCGTATCAAAGACCACATGGCACGCGCTACGTTACGCTTCAGCGATTTGAAAGTACTTGTACTGGATGAAGCTGATGAAATGCTGAACATGGGGTTCAGAGAAGAAATCGAAGACATCATCAAAGATATTCCGGCAGAACGTCAAACCGTCCTGTTCTCGGCAACCATGCCGCGATCGATTCTGGAAATTACTTCACAGTACCAGACTTCACCGGTCCATATCAAAACACCGCAAAGCGAATTGACCGTATCGATGATCGAACAGTTAGTTTACGAAACGAATCAGGGTCAAAAACAAGACTTATTGGTTCAGTTACTTGAACTTTACCGTCCGGTACAATCCATGATCTTCTGTAACACGAAGAAAATGGTCGATGATGTTACGAGCTTATTGTTGGCTAAGGGTTATGGCGCTGCCGCGATCCACGGCGACATGAAACAGGAAATGAGAAGTTTGGTTATGGAGAAATTCAAAGCCAAAAAGATCAGCGTCCTGGTAGCCACTGACGTTGCCGCACGCGGTATCGACATTGACAACATGGATATTGTATTCAACTTCGATCTTCCGCAAGAAATCGAATATTATGTACATCGTATCGGTCGTACAGGACGTGCCGGAAATACCGGAATGTCCATCACCTTCGTCACACCAAGACAACGCAACCTGATCCACGTGTTGGAAAAGTTGACCAAGGCGACCATTACACGCAAACCTTTGCCTACATTAGCTGAGATCCAAGAAATCAAGTTCACACAGATGAAGAAAGAAGTTCGTACACTGCTTGAAAAAGATGTACCTCCTGAAGTCAAACGCATCGTTGAGGAATTGGTCGACGAAGGATTCACACAGGAAGAACTGACAAGAGCATTACTCTTTAAGATCCTGGGCAGCGATGTATTCAGAGAAATCAAACGTCCTATCGATACACAACGTACTGTTACTCACAGAGGGTTAAGTACGATCACGATCGATGTCGGAACGAAACAAGGCATCTCTGCTTCTCATATACTGAGTGCAGTTGCCGAAGCCAGCGGTATCGATGGAAGAGAAATCGGAAAGATCCGAATTCAAGAACGTCTTACCACGGTCGAAGTACCGACTCAACACGACGCATTCGTTGTGGAAGAGTTAAACAAAACTACCATCAAGGGATTCCCGATCCATGCGAAGATTTCCGAAACGAAAACATCACATGATTCAGGAATGTACAAAGATCGCAATGACAGAGCTCCTCGTCGTAACCCGTATTCTTCATACGGCGACAAGTCATCAGCTCCTTACGGTGATCGTAAACCTTCCTCCGCAACCGGAGAACGTAAGCCTTATGCCAGTGGAGAACGCAAGTCCTCATACGGCGGTGAACGTAAATCTTACGAAGGCTCCTCAGAACGCAAACCTTACGAAGGTTCTGATCGCAAATCCTCTTATGGGGACAATCGCAGATCGACTTTCGGTGAGGATCGTAAATCTTCCGAAGGAACACATGATCGCAAACCGCGTTCAACCGAAGGTTCATTGAAGTAAACTTCTTAAGCAGCAGAAATGCTGCTTTTTTAATCGAATCCTTTATTCTTTATGTGCCAAATAGTATAATTATGACACTTCCGCTTTTAATAGTTATCAACTGTCGGCAAAATTTAGATGATTCTATGCTTGTTCTAAAAAGAAACGGAATGCCATTTCTTTTTAGTTACTTGATCATGATTATTTAATTTCTATCAATCCGAGTTTCGCATTTACATTTAACTATATTCATGTATAAATAAAAGAAAGGTGATTCACCTTGAGACATGCAGGATCTATCATTTGGTATAGCGCAGAACTATTTAGTTCAATAAATTAAGATTTTTAAGACACTTAATTCAAATGACTTAATTTTTACAGTACCTTCGACATTTCTCTAAATATCAAATTTCTCAATCAGTTTAATCCTGTTTTACGAATTTGCGATGTCAAATCAAGTTAATTAAAATCAGTAGGTTTCGGATAAAAATTCAAGAATACAATAACAAAAGATGCGGTTGTTTACGAAAGGAAATTTAAATCAAGACATGAAAACCATTACACTCTACCACACCAATGACATCCATAGTAACTTCGATCACTTCGCTTCGATTGTGACATATCTTAAAGCGAACAAGCACGAAGAGGATCTGCTCTTGGATGCGGGAGATTTCTGCGACTTCAAGAGCACGATGGTCAGTGGAACTCAAGGCCGAGCCGGAAAGGTTCTGTTAAAACTCGCAGGTTATGATGCACTTTGCATCGGAAATAACGAAGGCTTTAGTGGTGTTAAAGCCCTGGAAGTGATGGCGGATGACGATCTTCCACTTCTGTCTGTCAACTTGACGATGCTCGATGGGACTCCTTTAAAAAACGTCAAACCTAGTATCCTGCTCGAGAAGTCTGATATTCGATTCCTCATCATTGGCGTTTCTCCATATTTCGGTTTGGATGGGGATGGCAAATACAATATCTTCTTTAACATGGATAATCTCCATGTACACAATCCCATTCCACTTATCAAAGCAGAAATGAAAAACAAACAAGGGTTGTATGATTTCGTGATCCTGCTGAGTCATCAAGGTATCCATACAGATGAATATTTAGCCAAGGAAATCGAGGGGATCGATCTTATCATCGGCGGGCATTCTCACACTGTTGTTGATCAGCCTTACTACGTCCATCAAACTGTACTTCACATCGCCGGAGAATATGGCAATCTAATCGGCAGACTCGAACTTTCAATCGACAACGGAACCATCGTCGACATCAAAGGTGAATCCATTCCCAATACCTTTAAACAGAATCAAGAAACCCTTGAATTAATGAAGGAACAAACCAAAATCGCGATTCAGAACCTGAATCAAACCCTTTATACCATTGACAGCTTGGACCATTCAATGACTGAAGAAAGTGAATTGTCTAATTTCATCTGCGATGCGCTGAAGAAGGAGCAAAATTGCGACTTTGCCCTCATGCATCATGGTATCGTCAACCATGCCTTGAGTGGTGATATCAGCAAGATGAAGCTATTGGAAGCTTCACCTTCACCACTCAATCCAACCCTGATCAAAGTGAAAGGCGAACGTCTTTTGGAAGCCTTGAAACTAAGTCTGAATCCCGATCATGTC
>Ga0209125_1001949_pt1 | contig 17329 bp, 13 predicted proteins | sample BarGraIncub1131A_FD_184503 | JGI IMG/M metagenome (GOLD analysis project Ga0209125, IMG submission 184503) | Arctic peat soil microbial communities from Barrow, Alaska - Barrow Graham LP Incubations 11-31A (SPAdes) (version 2) | ecosystem: Environmental > Terrestrial > Soil > Wetlands > Peat...
CCGCCATCCCAGTCACGGCTTGCCCGTTCAAGTATTTTCCGGACATCCAGTTTCTCTTCAATCAGCTTCGAAATCTCTTTGTTTTTGAATCCTTCATTTTTATACTGTCTGAATAACAATTCATTTTCTTCATCAATAAAATGACCAACTTTCTCAAGGATAGTTACCGTATCAGTGAACCCTTTGGGGTGCTGCCCTAATCCGACAAGCAGGTCAAATAATTCGTCAACATTGGTCAGGTTGAAATTGCCGGCAAGAACGAGACTTCGTGAACGCCAGTTATTCTGCCGCATCACAGGATGCGTATATTCTACGCTGTTGCGACCAAAAGTCCCGTATCTCAAATGTCCAAGGTAAACCTCCCCTGCGAAAGGAAGGTTCTCTTTTGCCCAAACAGGATCGTGATAACTTTGAGGAAAATTGGTTGCCGCGTGATTAAACTCTTTGTAGATTTTCCCGAAAACATCTTTAATTGGATTGGGATCAACTGAACGGTGGCGGAAAATATACTCCTTGCCTGGAGAGACATTCAGTTTTACGCCTACTGCTCCTGCGCCATCCTGCCCGCGGTTGTGTTGCTTCTCCATCAAAAGATAAAGCTTATTCACTCCATATTGCCAGGTGCCATATTTTAAGCGGTAGTATTCCAGCGGTTTAAGTAATCTTATCAGGGCAATTCCACATTCGTGTTTAATTTGTTCGCTCATCCTTAAATTATCCTGATTAATTGATTGTTGAATTAACTACTAGCTCCGGAAAGGCAATCTCATCGGCGACAATAAAAGCATTTGGATATTGAAAGAAAATTGCTTTCTGCATCTTTAATGCTTCACTTTTAGTTCTGAAATTTCCAACTCTCACGATGAAATCGGGTGACTTGAAAAGCAGGTATGCTTTAACATTGGGATTGGATGAGAGAAATTCAGTTTTAATCTTGATAGCCTCAACGTGTGCCTTTTGTCCTGAACCAAAATAAATTTGCAGTCTGAATCCACCGATTGTTCCATTCTTTTTACTCTGCACAGCTTCCTGTTTGAGTAGTTCGATAATTTTAGGATCGCTCTTTATATTTAATTTATCCCAAATCATCAAAGAATCGGCAGACTTTTGCTGATCGACTCGGGTAATCGATTCGCGGGTTGCCGAAAACCCTGTAATAAAAGCTAGTACAAAAAGCAGGATGATCGATTGTTTCATTTTTCCTGTATTTTTATTGATCTGCAAATATACGCAAATTCAAATGGCAAGAAAACAATGTCGCAGTAGCTGTGTTAATTGAATATTAACTTTAGTAGTAAGCTGGTTCAAAACAATATACCAATTTTAACCTGCTTCTGATTTCCATTTTGTTAAGGCTATTTTAAATTGCCCTTTTCTTCCTTATTGCTGAAATGGTGATAACTTTGCCAGAATAATTTTTTAAAGATCAAAATATCAATGCACGACAAGAAACTCTATATAGAAACCTATGGTTGCCAGATGAATGTAGCAGACAGTGAGGTTGTTGCCGCAGTAATGGGTGAGCGTGGGTATACAATGACAGATCAATACATCGAGGCGGATACCATTCTGATAAATACTTGTTCCATCCGCGACAATGCGGAACAACGCATTTGGGGAAGGCTTGATCTCTTCAAAAGTATCAAAAAGAAGCGCCCAGGGTTGCTTGTGGGCTTGATTGGCTGCATGGCTGAACGACTCGGGGACGAGCTTCTTCTGAAAAAATCGGTCGACCTGGTTGCTGGTCCGGATGCTTATCGTGATCTCCCGTTCCTGCTGGACAAAGCAATTGCAGGCGAAGCTGCCATTAATACGGAACTTACAATTGATGAGACATATGACTCAATCATTCCAAAACGGATCGGAGAGGGAAAGATTTCCGGGTATGTATCAATAACACGAGGTTGTAATAATTTCTGCACCTATTGTATTGTCCCTTACACGCGTGGCCGCGAACGAAGCCGCGATCCAAAAGACCTGATCAACGAAGTGAATGACCTGCTTAAGTCAGGATATAAGGAGGTGACCTTGTTGGGACAAAATGTCAATTCATTTAAATGGCATCCCGAAGGCGAACGGAAACCAGTTCGATTCCCCGACTTACTTGAGATGGTTGCAGCAATTTCTCCGGAACTACGTGTCAGGTTTACGACATCGCACCCGAAGGATTTATCTGACAAATTATTGAAAACGATGGCAAAATATCCCAATATCTGTCGTCACATCCATTTGCCGGTTCAATCGGGAAGCAGCGTTATTCTTAAAAAGATGAACCGTAAATACGACCGCGAATGGTATCTCGACCGCATCAGGGCAATACGCGAAATTATACCGGGATGTGGAATCACAAGTGATGTATTTTGTGGTTTTTGCACAGAATCGGAAGATGATCATCTTCAAACACTTTCGCTGATGGAGCAGGTTCAGTTTGACACTTCGTTTATGTATAAATTTTCGATGCGACCTGGGACCTATGCTCACACTCATTTTGAAGATGATGTTCCGGAGGAGACGAAAGCGCGAAGGCTTGAAGAAATCATTGCATTGCAAAGCCGGATTTCAGTCGAAAGTAACCGTCGTGATATCGGAAAAACCTTCGAAGTATTGGCGGAAGCTGTCTCGAAGAAGAAAAAAAGTGAGTTTTCCGGAAGAACTTCACAAAATAAACTCGTGGTATTTCCGAATAAAGATCTTCAATTTGGTGACTATGTAAAAGTTGTCATTAAAGATAGCACGCAGACGACACTTATCGCTGATGTAATTGAGCGGATTGATTGTCCGCAGGAGTAAAAAGGCAGGAGATTTTTAGACTAAATGCTTTAAGGAAAACCATTAAGTTTGAAGGTCGGTTGGCTTATTTTCTACAGTCTAAACAGCTTCAGCCTAAATGACTAAAAAATATCTCAACATATTAAATGCAATATAAATCGAAATATGAGTGACTTAATAAATGACTTCCGGGTATATCGGGAGAAAATGAACGAAAAGATTCTTGCATCCGACAACAAGGTAATGAAGCGGATTTACAATATTGATACAAATACCTACATGGATGGCGCGCTCACCTCCAAAACAAAGGAGATGCTCGGATTGGTTAGCTCAATGGTTCTGCGATGTGATGACTGCGTTAAATACCATCTCGAGAAATGCTGCGAACTGGGTGTGAACACAGAGGAGCTTTTTGAAATTTTCTCGGTTGCCAATCTCGTTGGAGGTACCATTGTGATTCCTCACACTCGTCGGGCACTTGAATATTGGGAAGCACTTCTTGAGCAAAAAAATAAAGTGGATATTGCGTAGATTTGCTTTGACTATTTGGGCTAAGCAAAAATCTTATTAGTGATTTAATCTCTAAAAATCTTCAAAATGTCTTCTAAAAATATCATTGAACTGTTGGCTCCTGCAAAAAATCTGATTTGCGGCCGAGCTGCAATATCACATGGAGCAGATGCCATTTACATTGGTGGTCCAAAATTTGGAGCCCGTGAAGATGCTGGTAACTCTTTACAAGACATCGAAATATTAGTTAAAGAAGCACAGATTTTCGGAGTTAAAGTCTATGTCGCTTTAAATACAATTTTGTACGACAGCGAATTGGAAGATGCAAAGCAGCAAATTAAGAATCTGTACGAAATTGGTGTTGATGCTTTGATTATTCAGGATATGGGAATTCTCGAAATGGATCTCCCCCCAATTTCGTTACATGCGAGTACCCAGCTTCACAACTATCTTCCCGGGCAAATTAAATTTCTCGAAGCAGTTCATTTTAAACGTGCGGTCCTTGCCCGTGAATTAAGTATTGACCAGATTCGCGATATCCGAAGCCAATCTTCCATCGAACTTGAAGCATTTATTCATGGATCACTCTGTGTCAGTTTTAGCGGACGTTGTTATCTGAGTAATGCAATTGGCGGGCGGAGCGCTAACCGGGGAGCATGTGCGCAACCTTGCAGGAAACGATATACGCTCTTCGATGCTGACAAAAAAATAATTTCGGCCGATCAACATCTCCTGTCACTAAAAGATTTGAATCATTCGGACTCCATTAAAGAACTGGCAGAAGCAGGTATTCAATCGTTTAAGATAGAAGGACGGTTAAAAGAGGTCGACTATGTAAAAAACATCACCGCTTTTTACAGGATGAAGATAGATGCTTTTCTCGAAGACCAACCCGAATTTAAGTCTGCTTCCGCAGGAAAAAGTTATATCAGTTTTGAGGCCAATCCTGCAAAGTCATTCAATCGTGGAACAACCGACTATTTTTTGCACGGCAGATCAAAAGATATTGTATCCTTTGAATCGCCTAAGTTTTTGGGCGAATCGGTTGGTGAGGTAACTCAAGTGGCCACCAAATATTTTGAAATCAAGTCAGCGCTTGAAATCGCCAACAACGATGGCCTCGTGTTTATTTCCGCTGCAGGTGAAAGCGTTGGTATTAAAGTGAATGTAGTAGAAAGAACTCGTATTTTTCCGGATAAAATGAACGGAATCTATCCAGGTGCCAAAGTTTACCGAAATTACGATCACCTATTTCAACAACAACTGAAATCTGATCTGACAATCAGAAAAATCGCAATGAGTATTGAAATAAGTGAGTCGGATGACGGTTTTGAACTAACCGCACATGACGAGTCAGGAATTATTGTAACATCAGAATATAACCTGCCTAAAAATCCTGCCCGTGATATTCTAAAGTCAAAAGAGACAATCATACATCAGTTGACAAAATCCGGAGATACACCTTTCCTTGTATCAGGTGTCGAAACCAATAAAACCGAAAAGTTCTTTTTCCAGGCGTCTGTGCTGAATGCCATGCGTCGTGATCTGCTTGACAGGATCACGGTAGCCAGGAAGAGGAAAACCAGAAACGAAATCAATCATGAACCAAATAGTTGCCCTTATCCTGACAAAGAAATTGGTTATGAAGGGAATATCAGCAATCGGTTGGCCAGGCAGTTTTATATACGTCACGGAGTCGATAATCCTGAAATGGCATTTGAAAAACAGTCGGATCCACATGGCAAAACGGTGATGACGACAAAGCATTGTCTAAAATTCCAATTGGGGTTCTGCCCTAAATTTGGTGGCAAAAAGCCCATTAATTTTAGTGAGCCATTTTCGCTGAACGACGAAATAAATAAATTACGTCTTGACTTTGACTGCATTCAGTGTGTCATGAAGGTGATCTATTGACATGAACTTAAAATTACTCAAAATGATTGCCGAAGGAGAGCACCAACGGCAGGATTTTAAATATTGCATCAACGATTCGAGGAAAATCGCACGGTCAATGGTTGCATTTGCCAATACTGACGGCGGTCGCTTATTATTAGGAATCAGAGACAACGGCTCTGTAGCAGGCATCCAATCTGATGAAGAATACTATATGGCAGAGGCTGCCGCTAAACTCTACAGCAAGCCTCCCATCAATTTTCAAACAGTACAGTGGCTGATCGAAGGAAAGTCAGTCCTCGAAATCGAAATCCCAAAAAGAGACGATATCCCCCATTTAGCTCAGAACGAAGAAGGCAAATGGCTGGTCTATATCCGAAAAGGCGACCAAAATATTGTGGCGCCCGGAATTCTTCTGAAAGTCTGGGAGCAACGGAAAAGCCCACAGGGTGTTCATATACGTTTTTCAGACGAAGAGAAACGACTACTTTCGCTTATCGCATTGAATCAGAACCTCTCGCTAAATCAATTTTCCCGTCAAGCCAAACTTCCCCGTTGGAAAGGCGAAAAAATTCTTGTTAAACTGATCGCTATCGGAGTTGTGGGGATGGAAACCAGTATAACCGGAACTTACTTTTTCCTTCGTGATGATTTTGAACCAGATCAATCCTGAATCATCCTTATTTATTACATTTCGAAAACATTTATGGTTTAAACGACTCAGTTTGTTACTGCAACATATTCAGGTCCATAATATTTTTATATTTGCAGAAGGACGAAGTAGAATATAGTGTAAACAGAAGTAATTCACTTCAAAATATTTATAACTACAAGTAAATCAGGTCATGGAAATATTTTTTACAGCCGAAGCATGGATAGCCTTGCTCACGCTGACTTTTCTGGAAATTGTTTTGGGAGTTGACAATGTCATCTTTATTTCAATTGTCACCAATAAGCTTCCTGCCAGCCAGCAACAATACGCGCGGCGATTAGGATTAAGCATTGCACTCATATTCAGAATATTTCTTCTAACAATCATCTCGTGGATGACTAAGAGCATGACTGAACCGCTCTTTTCAGTTTTCAATGTCGGATTCAGTATCCGGGAACTAATTCTATTGACTGGTGGATTGTTTTTGCTTGCAAAAAGTACTTCAGAAATTCATGCGAAAATGGAGAACCTGCACGAGGGAGGTCCATCTGGTGGTGGCGCGGTATTATCTAAGGTGATCATTCAGATCATCATGCTTGACATTGTCTTTTCGTTCGATTCCATCTTAACAGCAGTCGGATTAACAAATCATCTTTCAATTATGATTCTGGCTGTGGTTATCTCATTGTTTATCATGATCTTCTTTGCCGACAAAATCAGTAAGTTCATTGCCACTCATCCAACCCTCGAAATACTGGCGCTCTCATTCCTGATTCTGATTGGTTTTATGCTCGTATTGGAAGGAGTTCATGTAGAAGTTCCCAAAGGATATATCTACTTTGCAGTATTTTTCTCACTTCTTGTCGAAATAGTCAATATGCGAATACAAAAGAAGCATCATCCTGTTGTTCTTCGCCCGGGTATGGAAGCAGGTCTAATTGGTCAGCCAGATAAAAAAAATCATTCTAAATCTTAGTAAATTGCCCTAAATTAACAAATTCCAAAATTAAAATAGCAACCATGAATAAAACAAGCAGGCTTTTAAATCATTTGATCTTTAGCATTTTAATGGTAGGTTTTATATCTCTCCCCGGTTATGGACAGGAGGAATATAAAGATCCTAAAAATAAGGCATTAAACGAACTTTACCCCGGTGGCTCGTTTTATGAAGTACAGAATTATGTGCAACCATCCGGTAAAAAACAGCCTAAAAATATTATACTAATGATTGGTGACGGTATGGGTCTTGCGCAGGTTTATTCCGCAATGACTGCCAACGGAGGTCATTTGTTTTTGGAAAACTTTAAAAATATTGGATTTTCAGAAACTTATTCATCAGATAATTACATCACAGATTCAGCTGCAGGCGGAACAGCACTCTCCGCCGGAATTAAAACATACAACGGTGCTATTGGAGTCGATCCTGACAAACAACCGGTTCCAAACATCCGCGAAATGGCTGAAAAAAAAGGACTTAAAACAGGCCTCGTCTCCACTTCTGCTATCACCCACGCTACACCGGCTTCATTTATTGCCCATGCATCTTCAAGAAATAGTTATGAGGATATTGCAGCCGATTTTCTGAAAACCAATATTGATGTTTTCATTGGCGGGGGAATAAAGAATTTCGAGGACCGAAAAGATGGAAAGAATTTGAGCAAAGAATTGGAAGAAAAGGGCTACCAGGTTTTATACAATATCGATGATATTCAGAAAATAAAATCGGGAAAATTGGCTGGGTTTACTGCTCAGGAACATGATGCGCCAATGCCTGATCGGGGTGAAATACTAGTTCCTGCAACCCAAACAGCAATCAACCTGCTTTCACAGGGTAAAAAAGGGTTTTTCCTGATGGTTGAAGGTTCGGAGATTGACTTTCTTGCCCATGAGAATAAGACACCAGGCGTAGTACTCGAAACGCTTGATTTTGACCGAGCAATCGGAGCCGCATTGAAATTTGCTGCTTCAAATGGCGAAACTTTGATCATCGTAACTGCTGACCACGAAACTGGTGGTATGACACTCAATGGCGGTGATTATAAAACAGGAAAAGTGATTGGCAAATTTACTTCCGGTGGCCATACCGGAATAGCTGTTCCAGTTTATGCTTTTGGCCCCGGTGCCGAACAATTTACAGGTTTCATGGAAAACACCGACATTGCAAAAAAAATGATGAAACTATTAAACCTGAATTAATTGAATTCAACAATCAGACCATGAAGAAGCCGGTGTTAATACACTGGCTTCTTTTTTAATATGAAGTACCTTTTTCTGCCTCTTCGGAAACTTCGACAGGAACAGCAAAATAAAATGTACTCCCTTTATCTTGTTCTGATTCTACAGTCAACGCCCCATTAAGTAGCCTGGTTATTCTTAACGATATGGCCAAACCAATTCCGAGTCCACCATATGCCCGCGTTAAAGTATCATCACCCTGCCGGAAAAAATCAAATATCACTGAGAGCTTTTCCTCCGGAATTCCTATACCTGTATCCTTAATATAGTAAATTAGTTGATTTTCATTACTGACACTGAAGCCTACTTCAATCATCCCGCGACTGGTAAATTTTATCGCATTCTTAAAAAGGTGAACAAGCACCTGATTAATCTTACTTTTGTCGGCTATAAAATATTCAGACAATGATTTTTTTTCTGGTCTAAAAGTTAATGTGATCTGATCTTCTTTTCCGGATGCCTGTAGTATATTTTCAAAGGAAGATTTATTTTCAAGAAACTGATCCATCATTCGGAACGACTGTTTGCGGATTTTGATTTTAGCTTCCTCTGCTAAGGCCAGATCGAAAACATCTTCAATGATTGTCAACAAATTTTTACCGCTTGTCAGAATATCATTCGCGAAACTCCTGGCTTCGACAGGATCAACACCCGATTTAATTAATTCGCTGAAACCAAGAATATGGTTTAAGGGAGTTCTGAGTTCGTGGTTCACCGTTGCTAAAAAAGCAGACTTTAAACGATCGGATTCCTGCGCCATTTCTTTCGCTTCAATCAGTTCCTGTTGGGTTTTCTTTAAGTCCGATATATCCACAAATGCCTCAAGCAAAACTTTTTGACCATTGTATTCAATCTCCATGGCCGATTTTAAAACTGGGACAGTTGTACCGTTCAGATTAATTAATTCCGATTGAAGCGACTGATAAGGCCCGGTATAAGCGTCAGGCGATTCCGACTGACTTTCAGTATGATGACTTTGGTGACTTATTTCTGTGATATATTTGGGCTTTACAGTATACCCCAAGAGTTTGAGGGCAAATTGGTTGATCTCAATAATCTCCGAATTATTATCAATCAATACAATTCCATATGGCAGACTTTCGAGAATTGCCTGTTCATTCCGAAGATGATTTGTTAGTTTTTCGTGTGCAAAATTCAAATCTTTTGTTCGGTCAATAACCTTTAATTCAAGTATTTCGTTGGAACTTCTAAGCTCAGCTTCCGTTTCGAGTTGTTTGTTTTTCCATTTTGCCAGCTGACTTAACATGTAGTTGTATCCATGGATCAGTCCTCCAATTTCGTCCTTTCTGAAAATGTCAATGTACTCATCAAAGCTGTTATCCCTCGATATGTTTCGCATTTTTGTTGACAAGAGCAGAAGAGGCTTAGCCATTACGCCTCCTATAAAATAAGCAAGGACCATCGAAATAATAACAAGGATAAAAAACAGGAAAATAAAAAATATAATTTCTTCCAGATTTTGCTTCTCCCTAAAATTCAAGTCAATTTCTGCAATAAGTGCTCCCAGCCTTTTACCGTTAAAACTAATCGGAACACTCATAAACATCGAGTTATTTCGAAACAGAATATCATTCAAAAAGAATTTATCCCCTTGCGAAATTTTTTGAACAGAGTCATTACCAAATGATGCAAAGGGAACATATTTTGTATCGTAAATAACAGCAGAAACAAGATGTGGAATTTTTCGAAGCTTTTTCAAAGCTTCTGTCGCACTGGTTTTATCTTCAAAAACTACAGGTACGCTACTATATTCAGCAATAATCTGAAGATTAATGCGGGTTTGTTCTATCAGATTCTCCTTGAGTATTGTATACTGACGCATACTGGTATAAACCAGCGTGGTAGCAACCATTAAGGATGTTAGTAAACCTATTGACAATATCATCCTAAAACGAAGTCCCATATAGCGTTATATTTAATTTACCAGAAAGGCATTTAAAATTATCGGCTGATCAGAAGCCGGCTAAATTATTCAAGGGTAAAATGCATCTAGTTTGTTTATTTTCTGGCTCTTGCCACGATACAAATCCCTTTTATCATATTCATCGTATTCCCGTTATCAATTTCCACAAATATACATGTGAAACGAGCATGGTACAAATACCGCAAAAGAAGATGTATAAATGCATGCGAGTTCCATGAGCGAATACTTGGATTATACGAAACTATGCTCTTCGATCCAAAAGATATACAGCAACTTAATACTAATATATACGAGTGAAAAATTCAAATTTATAACTCAAAGAAACTTGCTTTCTAAAGAGTAGAAAGTACCATTTATTGAGAGCATACTCAATATGAAACGGAAACCATTGGATAAAGTTTCTGATTTGGAAGTTTTTTCACAAAAGAATCTGATGATTATCAAGGGATTTCATCTCCCTGCCTGTGTTTAAGATTGAAAAGGGAGTCTTTTACAACGTTCAAGTCCTGTTTCTCTGACTTCAACAGGATTTAAATGTCCAAAGAATTAAAACACTCAAAAGTTGATTCCGACTTTTTAAAAGTGGTATGTATGATTACAATTTATTGAAAATCAAAATGCCGAAACCATGAGCTTCGGCACTTTGTAGCCTCACCGCGACTCGAACGCGAATCTAAAGTTTAGGAAACTTCCATTCTATCCCTTGAACTATGAGGCCGGAATTATTTTGCAGTGCAAAAGTAATCTTTTTCCGAATCTGGCCAAAAACCATTTGGAGTGGAAGCTTTCTGCTAAAGATAATTACTGACAACTGGTACACTCTTCAGTTTTCTGGCTGCCTCTTCAAGTAATTCGTCGGGCTTGGCAAAACAGACTCTAATAAGTTGATTCTTTGTCTTTTCGTGTTGAAATGCAGAGAATGGGACTGTTGCTACACCGTACTCCATGATGAGTCTTGTCGCAAAATCTACATCCAATTCGTCTGATATATTACTGTAATCCAAAATCTGATAGAAGGTTGAATGGGTTGGAACAAGTTCAAAATTGCTCTCTTCCAATAACGATATAAACAGATCGCGTTTACTATGATAGGTTTCACAAATTGCTTCAAAATCGGGACCGTCCTGCAAAAACTCAGCAAGCGCATACTGAGCTGGCGTATTTACGCTAAACCCCTGAAATTGTTGAATCTTTCTAAATTCGCTCATCAATTTTTCCGGACCATAGATGAATCCAATTCCCCAACCCGTAATATTGAAAACAGGTCCAAAACTTGAAACGATTAAGCTTTTGGCGGCCAGTTCCGGAATAGAAGCCAGACTGCGGAATTTCAGGTCGTCAAAAATAATATGGTCGAAAACTTCATTACTCAGAATTACCAGCTTTGTGCCATTTGTAAGTCTTTTAAGCTGGTCAATGTCTTCTTCACTGAAAAGCCGGCCAATCGGATTTTGAGGATTGTTGATAATGATCATTTTGGTCTTCGAAGTGACCAATTTCTTCACCTCTTCCCAGTCGATCCGGAAATCAGGCATTTTCAGGTTGACAAAAATTGGACGTCCGCCATTAAGTTCAATAAATGGGGCATATGACTCTTGAATCGGTTCAAAAATAATCGCTTCATCACCTTCCTTGACAAATGTACTGATGGCAGTGGTCATCGCTTGCGCAGGGCCCGCTGTGATCGTAATGTCTGTTTCAGGATTGAATGAAGTGTTGTTTTGTTTATTTACAAGGTTGATAATTTGCGCTCGTAATTGTTCAACACCTTCAGCCGGGGAATAGTCATTATACCCAAGCCTCATATTTTTGCTTACCAGATCAATGAGTTTTTCCGGACAAACAAGATTGGACATGGGGACAGCCAAATCGATAGCATGAACCTCCTCAGCAATTGCGAGAATCGTTGCAAAGGCATTTTTCTTGGAAGTTGGAATTTTTGATGAAACCATTTTATTGTAATCAGTGTTGCTAACTGCAAAAATAACATTATTTTTTATCGAACCATTCAGATTTAGCAATTCAGAATGGCAACTACTGTTTTATTCTTGATTAACGATAGCTATATTGCTATGAATGAAGTATATCTCTAAATATTTCGAGCGATTTTAAATTTAGTTTGTTTCCCAGGTGAAGTCCATAATACTCGAGTGCAAAATCGAGCAATATATTCCGTAATCCTTGATCTGTTTTGAATTCTGTTGAATTTTGATAGCTCATTCCGATTAATTGTGCAAGGACTGAACTTTCGTAGTTTTGTAAGAACCACGGATGTGTAGGTGGCAATACAACGAATTTCCCGGCGATCATATCGAAAAATTGATTCGATGCTGAATAATTGTTAGATGGACCAAATCCGAGATACCGGGTAAGCTGAATCACAAATATCAAATGAAAGTTATTAATTCCAACTTCGAGTAAATCAAGCACCTGAATTGACCGATAAAGAAATCCGAATAGATCAGGTCGTGATTCCTCCTCCCGAAGTACCTTTTCCAAAAGTTCCGCCAGAAAAAGTGCCTGCGACGACTTGACAATCCCAAAAGGTATTGATCCGAAAGGAGAGATATTTTTTATCTCCTTCACTCTCTGCAATTCCCTTCCAGGTTTGTATTCTACTTCCATTTCCAACAGGAAAAGTTGTTTTAGCAGATTTCCTTTCACCGACGATTTTTTCCCATGAATCCCTTGCATGATGAATGCCATCCTGCCAAACGCCTCGGTATAAATGGTTGTAATCACACCTGTTTCACCGTATTTAAGACTGCGTAGTACTATTCCTCGTGTTTTTTGTAGCATTTTTCAATGAATAAAAAGCAGTTTGATAACACGCGATTGGCTCCCATCGCGATTAGTACAAAAAATCAGGTAGACACCTGTACTAACCCTTTCACCATTTCGATTCTTTCCGTTCCAGGTTGCACGCCCGCCATTTGAAGTAGTCCTATACACCAGGTTGCCTGAAACATCTGTTATTTTCACACTTGATTCGCCGGTAAGGCCATCAATCGTAACGTCACCATGATAGGTTTCCCTTACCGGATTTGGCCATGCATATAAATGTTGAAATGAATTCTCCCCTTCAGTTGCATCACCAATCCACGAGATCAATCCTCGTTCGGTAGCAAAAAACACTTCACCGTTCTGACTATTAATAGCAATACTGAATATGTTATTCGAGAAAAGGGGTGAATTGTCCGTATCGAAATGTTGGATCAGTTTAGATCCGTCTGCGGAAAAAAGGAAAACACCTGAATTTATTGTTCCAAACCATTTACGGTTACCTCCATCGACAGCCAGTGCATTCACCATTTCGTTTTCAAGGAGCGGATGAAACAGACCGTCACCAAGATCTACCGAAGGTTGTACCCCATAAAACTCCATATCGCCAAAGAGTGTTTCCGGGTTCGTATAAAGTACAACTCCGTTTTCAGTTCCTACCCAAAGATAACCATCCTGGTCTTCTGTTAGTATATTAATCTGGTTAAACCCTCTTATAAGTGTCGTTTCACCATTCGAGAATCGGCTTCGGACAGAAGTTTTCCGGTATTGGTCATCTAAAGTATTGTCCAACGTATTTTTTGTCCGAAGTGCAAAAAGATCTGAATTATTAACGATAATCCATTTGGTATCAGTTTTCGTAATAATCATGTCACCAGCAGCGGTAAACTGATTATCGATACCCAGATAACTAAATGACTTCCAGGCTCCATCAGGTTTTATAACATGCAGCTGATTGCCTCCAAAAGGATTCGTCACCCATAAATTTCCGCCAATATCATACGTTAATCCTCCTGTTTTACAAGTACCATTATGCGAGCTTAGTGCCGAATTCGTCGGGTTATATATTTTAATTACTTTCTGTCCTTCAAATTCAATAAGTCCGTCACCCCTGGTCGATCCCCAATAATGCTCCGGATTTGCAGGTGATGGAACGACATTAGTAATATTTTTTAGTCCGGATAACTTCATATCATTAACCTCGTTAACAGTAAACCATTCCTGACCTTTCAACCTGTGAATTTCAGCAGGAACCGATGCCGCTTGCGAATCATCCCTACCTGTAGCGATGTAAATATTAGTTCCGGAGGCGGTCATTTTCAATGCATTATTATTCGATGGACTCGTGGGAACCATCGACTGAAACGGACCATTTGCTGATTTTTGAATCAAACCAAATGTGTGATCACCAATCCACAGATCACCCGAATTGCTGATTAGTACATCTGTGGGATTGATTTTTGAATCTGCCGGAATCAGGGTGCCATAATTCGAAACCGTTATGCGACTGCTCGATTCCAATACTTCAATACTTTTGTCACAAACAAAAGCCAATGCTGATGAAAACCCCTTTATCTTTCTTATACCTGTGATTTCGGGATAGACCGACTGCCACAATGTTCCATCAAACGAGTAGATCTTTCCCGCATTATCACATGTAAAGACTGTGTTATTATAAAAGGCTATAGAATTGAATTGGTTGCGTGGAAATGGAAGCCCTTCCTGAAGAATCCAACTGTGGTAATCCTGAAGATTTGGATTACTTTTCTCCGCTCTGAAAATACCTGCTTCTGTAGCTGCCCAAAAATATCGATCATCAGCAGCAAGTTCTTTTACAGCTATTGGGTTTGCATCAGGTCCAATCATCCAGGTTTCGGCTACCTCCCACTTTTTTAAATTGATTTTCACAATGCCAAAATCGCAGCTTAACCATGAAAAATCTCCTTCACAAAAAATATTGTTAATTGATTTGTTGGCGATTGATGCTTTAAGCTTTAGGTCCGACAGGTTGAGAATTGAGTTTCCGGAAAGAAGGTCAAGGTTTCCGTTTGAATAACCAACTAATAACGCTTTTTTTGAATTTGACCAGCTGATCGCTGAAATCCCTGAATCTGACAGCCCTTCGACACGTGACTTTGTTTCAAAACTTTTGTCAGTAAGGTCGAAGGAAAAAAGACCGTTTTCGTTGGCAGCGAAGATTTTCTGATCACCCTGAGTAATTGCGATTGTTTGATAATATGACAGATATGAGTGCCAGTTATTTGCCGGAATCTCGCAGAAAACGGAGACTCCGATCAAAACAAAAAGGTGTGTTCGTAGTTTTGCACTCATCAAACGATTCGAATATTAGTTATTCACAAACTGACCGATTCGGGTGATGCGAATTTATATATTTTTCAGATAATCAACCAATTTCATTACAGCTCGACCCCTGTGGCTAATCCGGTTTTTGTCTTCGGCTGACATTTCGGCAAAAGATTGGTTAAATCCACCAGGCATAAATATTGGATCGTATCCGAAACCTGCTTCTCCGTGCTTTTCAGCGAGTATTTCCCCTTCCACAATTCCTTCAAACTGATTTTCTTTTCCTGCAATAATTAGCGAAATAACACACCTGAACCTTGCGTTCCTGTTAGCTTCGTTTCCCATTTTCTCCAAAACCTTCACCATGTTGTCTGTCGCACTCCGTCCTTCGCCGGCATAACGCGCGGAATAGACTCCTGGCTCATTTCCAAGAGCTTCTATCTCAAGTCCGGTATCGTCGGCAAAGCAGTCGATGCCATATTTATCCCAGATATAGAAAGACTTCTGTGCTGCATTGGCCTCAAGGGTCGTTCCCGTTTCGGGGATATCATCATCGCAACCGATGTCATTTAAACTTAATAATTCAAATTCAGACGAAAGAATCTCTTTTAGTTCCCTTAGTTTATGATCGTTGTTTGTTGCAAATACCAGTTTATGCATCGTTATATGAATGTTTTGCTGCAAATTTAACCTAAATCGGATTTAAAGTAACAATTCAATTGAATTCCTCGTATAAACCGACCTTACAAAGTTTCGGCATTCTTAGAATTGAAGGCAATTGTGCGGAGTTACTATATTCTCATCATAAATGGAACACAAATATGAAAGACACCTTCCTTACGACTCATATCCTGGTTGGAACAACCTATTTATAACATCAACGCAGCATTAATTTAATTTTCAATCACTAATCAATAAAACAATGGGAACAACAGATTTTACAAATGATCCGGAAGTCGTTCAGTTGATCGGGCGGATGAAAAATGATAAAGTAGATCAAAAACCGTTTTCCGATCTGATGGATGGATCAGGAAACCAATACATCGAACTCGTTCAGGAAGGTGGAGGAGTTTTGGGAGTGGCATTGATCGGCTACACCTATGTACTTGAACAGATGGGCCTCCGATTTTTCAGCCTTGCAGGGACTTCTGCGGGATCGATTAATGCCATGTTGCTGGCTGGTTTGGGGGATGTCTCAAAACCGAAGTCTGAAAAGGTGATTGAAGTAATGATCAACAAAAATCTATACGATTTTGTAGATGGGGACAGCGACTCGAAAGACTTTATCAAAGCATTGGTTGAAAAGGCAAAACGGGTGAAAATGATCTGGAAAGGATGGCAGGTCATTGATGAACTATTTGATGATCTGGGGCTTAATCCGGGTGATGATTTTCTGAATTGGCTCGCTAAGTTTCTCGAAGATAATGGTGTAAAATCGGTTGCAGATCTAAACGAGCATTTCTCAAAACTCCCCGCCGATTTAATTATACGCCGCGGAATACCAAAAACGTTGGACGGACTGAAACCTCGCATTGCCATTATTTCAGCTGATCTGACGACGGAAACTAAGGTCGAATTCCCAAGAATGGCGAACCTCTACTGGAGTGATCCGGAAAGTGAGAATCCGGCACTTTTTGTGCGAGCTTCCATGTCAATTCCATTCTTTTTCAGCCCTTTGCAAATCGACAACATTCCTCAAGGTATAAAAGCACAACAGAACTGGGTGGATACCGTAAAATTCACGGGAGCTTTACCCCAGACGAGTTTCTTTGTTGATGGTGGTATTCTGTCGAATTTCCCAATAGATGTCTTCCATAAGCAAAATTCTGTACCTCGTATGCCAACTTTTGGTATCCGACTTGGCGATAACCGCAACATGGCAAATAAGATTTCGAATCCAATGAATCTGTTTGGTTCAATGTTCAACGCCTCACGCCATTTGCATGATTACGATTTTCTGCTTAAAAATCCCGACTACAGTCTGCTAATCGAAAAGATTGATATTGGCCAACACGATTGGCTTAATTTCGGAATAACCGACGATGCAAAACTCGATCTGTTTAAACGTGGTGCTTTGGCCGCTGAACGGTTTCTCAGGCAGTTTGACTGGAATAATTATAAAGAAATAAGGAAGCAACTTATTAACAATAGTTCGTTCAAAAAGTAAATATATTTAAGCGGCCATAGTGCCAAAATTCAACAGTTCTTTGACATGCTGATGATTTTTGATTGAGTTCGGA
>Ga0209125_1001950_pt1 | contig 17326 bp, 14 predicted proteins | sample BarGraIncub1131A_FD_184503 | JGI IMG/M metagenome (GOLD analysis project Ga0209125, IMG submission 184503) | Arctic peat soil microbial communities from Barrow, Alaska - Barrow Graham LP Incubations 11-31A (SPAdes) (version 2) | ecosystem: Environmental > Terrestrial > Soil > Wetlands > Peat...
TGAGTTGCGGCGGCGCACCACTGGAAATCATCAAGCAATACATCCGGCAACAAGCCAGACCTGACAACTAACCGGCGCTACGCGCCGGGCGCTATCCCCTCCAGCCAATCCGGTCGGCGGTGCCTTCGCGCAGCATGGCCTCGGGCCAAAAGGTTCGCTAGCGAACCCGTGCGGATTGGATGGAGCCCCTCGCGCATGGGGTGGCTTTTCCAAATAAAACGCGAACGTACCTTCGGCCACTTCCTCGCGTCGCTTGAGTCTTGTTTCGAAAATACTCATCATACGGTCTCCCGCTCGCAGAGCGATCAGCCTTGCACTGACCATGTCGTTTGGACCGGTTAAACGAAAAAAAAGTTAACCGTCGCGCCGTCCGCCTGACGGAAGATGTTCTGCTATCGATATACGGCAAGTTCAATAACCATGTGCCTAGAAATTAGTTCGCGCCGGCGCCTCGCCGAGCTATCTTTCTGCCTCATTAGTCACTTTGATCAGCCGCCGGGGAAGGAAGAACAATGTGTATGTCGACCAAACGACCATCGTCCCGCCCGCCCGTCTTGCTGAGGAATACCTGCCATGCCATTGACCGACCTCGTTCGCCATCTAAATTCCCGTACTGACCCCGCAGCATCCGGCTTTCCGCCCTTCGCGCCGTTCGTTGCCGCCGAAGGCGCGGTTTTCGTTCATTTCGCCAATCTGCGTCTTGAATCGACTTTTCAGCCCATCGTCGAAACCGCCAGCGGAAAAACACACGGTCACGCGGGCACCCTGCGCGCGTTCGGCCTAAAAACGGAACAGCCGGTGACGCAGGAAGCCGTCTTCGTATTGCCCAGTGACGACCGGGAATTCATTTACCTGGATCGCCTCGTCCGTACCCTGCACACCCTCAATTACCTGACGCACCGGGTACGCGGCAACTTGTTGCTCAAGGTCCATCAGCGCCATGTGCTGAGCGTCGCAAGCGACCACGGACTGGCGTTTGAGGAAATCCTCCGCCCGTGCGGCCTGCTCCCCGAGCAAATCACGCTGGAGATCGACCCCAACGGGATCGAGGACATTAGGCACCTTGAGCGGGCCGTCGAAAACTATCACTCCCGCGGCTATCGCATCGCCCTTGGCAATTTTGGTCACGGTCCGATGGATTTCAACCTGTTGCGCGCACTCAAGCCGAATATCGTAAAACTGGATCCGCAGTTGCTTTCGTCAACGCGCCCCTTGCTGCGCCTGATCGACCGTCTGCACGATCTCGGCGCGCTTGTCCTGGTCGACGGGGTGGGCACGCCCCAACTGCGACACGGCGCGGCCACGAGCCGAATCGACCTGCTGCAGGCGCCACCCTTGCCGGACCGGGCGCTGGTTGCCGTTTCGGCCACCGCCGCCGCTTCTCGACCGGCAGAACGTAAGCAGCGCAGTGCCGCCTGATTACCTGTAAGGACTCGCGGGCGAGCGATCGGCGAGCCGAAAGACGACGTTCGGCAATATAATCGTTACCTTTTGCCGAGTCCGCCCCATGTGGTTCAAAAACCTTCAGATCTACCGCCTCCCGAAAAACTGGGCGACCGACACCAGCCAGCTTGAAGAACAACTTGCCAAGCTGACCCTGCAAGCCTGCTGCGCGACCGACGCGCAGAGTAGCGGCTGGGTACCGCCATGCGACGGCGGCGCGTTGATCCATGCCGTCAATGGCCAATGGCTGCTAGCCCTTGGTGTTGAACAAAAGCTGCTGCCGGCCTCGGTCGTCAAACAATTCGCCAACGACAAGGCGAAAGCCATCGAGGAAGCCGAAGGCCGGCGCGTCGGGCGCAAGGAGATGCGTGAAATCCGCGAGGAAATGACGATCGAACTGCTGCCGCGCGCGTTCATCCGCCGCCGCAGCACCTTCGGCTGGATCGATCCGGTCAACGGCTGGCTAGTCATCGACGCCGCCGCACCGGCCAAGGCGGAAGAGTTTCTCGAGCAACTGCGCAAATCGGTCGACGGCCTGCCCGCCAAACTGCTCAAAGTGACCCAGTCACCCTCCGCCGCGATGACCGGCTGGGTGGCGAGCGGCGAGGCGCCAAGCGGCTTTACGCTCGACCAGGACCTCGAACTGCGCTCTGCCGAAAAAGCCACCGTGCGCTACGTCAAGCACACGCTCGAAGGTGAGGAAATCCGCCAGCACATCGCCACCGGCAAGGTTGTAACGCGGCTCGCCATGACCTGGGGCGACCGCATTTCCTTCGTGCTCAACGAAAACCTGCAGGTCAAGCGACTGACCTTCCTTGACATCCTGAAGGAACAAGCCGACGGCCAGGCCGAAAACGCGGATGAGCGCTTTGACCTCGACTTCACGCTGATGACCGGCGAAGTCGCGCGCCTGCTCGACGATCTGCTCGAGTCGCTCGGCGGCGAATTGACAACGGGCACCTGAGCGGCGCCGTGAGCACCGCGGCGATCAAGGACCAGGCCCCACAACACGGCGCGTGGAGCTTGTACCTGATCGAATGCGTCGACGGCAGCATCTACACTGGCATCGCGGTCGACGTCGCCGCGCGCTACGCCCTGCACGCCAGAGGCAAGGGCGCCCGCTGCACGCGGGCGCACCCGCCGCGCAGACTGCTCGCCACGGTCAACTACCCCGATCGGTCGAGCGCACTGAAAGCCGAATACCGGATCAAGCAACTTTCGGCGGCGCAAAAACGCGCCTATGCCGCTGAAGTTTCGCGCGGCAAGGTGACTGAGCTCGCAAGCTGACAAGACCGCCGCCAAAAGAAATTCCGAGACGCTTCCCCGTTGTCAAGACTTGACTTATGCACAAAAGGCAAAACACTCTGTCGACGAGCTGCCACGCCTTCCACCAAAGCCTTGATAGCAAACCAGATTAATATAAATATATTAATAATCAAATGCTTGAAAAATAGAGTAATACTTCAACAGGGGAAGAAAATCTCTTTGTCGGCAGCCACTTAGCGCATCACCAAGGCGCTTATACACATAGTTATCCACAGACTTTGTGGGTAACTATGTAAACGCTTTGCAGACCATGCATTTAGCAAAAAATACTCCAGTTGAATGTCACCAGACTACCGCACTGCAGCATGAACCCCAGTCAATTTCGCCTGGCGGCATCTACCGTTTGCTTGTCGCCTGGCAAGCACCTATATTGGATATACGGTTTAGCAGAAGGAGAGCTTCATGAGTTTTCTCGACTCCCCGATTGGTCGCTGTGAGGCGGAGCACACGATGGTGCTAACCGATCAGACTCAGCGGCAATGCGCACTGGAACACGGTTGTCCACCGGGACGGGATTGCCCGCTGGACGCGTGTTTTGCCGTGCTGTCCGGTTTGTACGAAACAAGTGCACCAGGATTGCAAGAGACGAGTTAGCTTTCTCGCGCGACAAATCACGACAAAAAAAACGAGGCCCGGATTTTTCAATCAGGGCCTCGTCATTTGTGCCGTAAGAAGGGCGCCGGTGCCCTTACCAAACACCGCCATCAGCTGCAGCCGCTCTGGGCGTTTGATCAGGGATCACCGGGGCACCCGGCTTGATACGGCCGGCGAAGCGGGCACCTGACTTCAGCAAGCCCACTTCATCGCCGAGGATATGGGCCGCCTCGTTCAGGAAAACGTCCTTGGCCTCCTTACGCGCTTTTTCAGCCGCCAGATCCGTCGCGAGATTGCGTTCGTCGGCTTGCAGACCATCGTCCTGGAGATCGCGTTTCCTTTCCGCAGCGGGCGCAGCCTTGCCGGCGCCCATCGCCGAGGTGCGTTTGGCGCCGCCCTTCAGCGCTTCGCGGGACGCCAGCCGGGCCTCCTGCACTTCACGCTCCTGGCGCCGTTCAGCTTCGTTCAGTGACACCTGGTTCTTCTTGCGCAGCAGCTTGAATTCCGCGACGTCTTCCTCCAGATACTGGAAGTCCTTGTCCTTCTTCACACGGGCCTCATGGCGCGACAACAGGGCGGGCAGCAGACCGTTCAGTTCACCAAGTGGCACATAGTCGGCGGCTTTGACCTGCACCCAGGGGAGGGCGTTGTCGAAGCTTGACTCGCCAAAGCTCTCCGCATCGGAAACCACAGGGAAAAGGATATCCGGCTTGACGCCGCGCAATTGCGTGGTACCGCCATTGATGCGAAAGAACTGAGCAACGGTCAATTTTAGTTCGCCGAATTTCGGCTGCTCGTTCTTGGCGACCTCGTCGAGATCGATCATGGTTTGCACGGTGCCTTTCCCAAAACTCGGTTCGCCAATAATCAGGCCGCGGTGATAGTCCTGAATGGCAGCGGCAAAAATCTCCGAAGCGGAAGCGGAACTGCGATTGATCAACACACCCATCGGGCCATCCCACGCGACACCGGCCTTCGTATCGCTTTCTACGGCGACCTCGCCCCGCGCGTCGCGCTGTTGCACTACGGGCCCCTTGTCGATAAACAGGCCGGTCAACTCGACTGCTTCCACCAAGGACCCGCCGCCGTTATTGCGCAGGTCGACCAGGACGCTATCGACCTTTTCCTTCTTCAACTCGTCAAGCAGCCGCACCACATCGCGCGTCGCGCTCTTGAAATCCCGTACCCCTTTTTGTCGCGCCTCGAAATCCTGATAAAAGGAAGGCAGCAAGATCACCCCGATGCGGCGCGTCACGCCCCCATCAGCCACGGTGAGAACAGATTTCTTGGCGGCCTGTTCTTCCAGCGTGATCTTCTTCCGAATGAGCGAAACCAGTTTGTGCTTGCCGTCCGGACCGGCCTCCGCAGGCAGCACGTCCAACTGGACAACCGAATCGGCCGCACCGCGAATCAAGGCCACCGTATCGTCCAGCCGCCAGCCCAGGACATCCGTCATGCTGCCGCTGGCGCCCTGCGCAACGCCGAGAATGCGGTCGCCAACGTTCAGCTGCTTCGAGAGAATCGCCGGGCCGCCCGGCACCAACTCGCGAATCGTCGTGTAGTCCTCCTTCTCGGCCAGCACGGCGCCAATCCCGACCAGCGAGAGGCGCATCGAGATATCAAAGTCCTCGGCGGCCCGCGGTCCCATGTAGTTGGTGTGAGGCTCGATGGCCATCGCGTAGGCGTTCATGAATATCTGAAAGGCATCTTCGCTCTTGACCCGGCCAATACGTTTAAGCGAATTCTCGTAGCGCTTATCGAGCGTCTCGACGATGGTCTTGTCGTCTTTCCCGGCCAGTTTAAGACGCAGCCAGTCGTTCTTTACCCGCTTGCGCCACAGGTCGTCCATTTCCTCGCCGGATTTCGGCCAGGCCGCCTTTTCCCGATCGTAGCGATAGCTTTCCTTCTGCTGGAAATCGAAACCCGTCTTGAGCAAGCCGCGGGCGTAGGTGAAACGTTCACTCAGGCGCTGTGCGTAAAGATTGAAAATCTCAAAGGGAATACGGAGGTCTTCTTCAATGATCGCGTCGTCGAGCAAAGTGCGGTAACCAGCCATCTGGTCAATGTCGGTCTGACTGAAGAAAAGCTTCTCGGGATCGATCGCCTTCAGATAATGGTCGAATATTTTTTCCGACATCGCGTCGTCGAGACCCATCGAACGGTAGTGGTAACGGGTCAGCAGTTCTGCCGCCAGATGCGCTGCCTGCGACTCTTCCTGCACCGGCTTGAGGGCCGAGGGAGGCGATATGGACAAGTCTGGCGATGCGGCGTGTACCGCCGTCGCCAGGATAAACAACGCGATCCATAGGAGTTTCATTTTCATTCGTACTCTCCGAAATCTTCAACCAGGCCGGCCCGGCTCTTGTTCACCTTGCAAGGTCTTGCAAAACACGCCGCACCCTAGCCAGCAAATGTTTGACCCCGTCAATTTAATGTGCTCGCGTACTCTCCGGGCCCGGTTTTACAAACTATTGCAAAAAGATACTGGTGACCGCGCTAACCGACAACGTACCGAAAAAGCCATCCGTATCCCAAAGCACAGGCAAGACCCACAATCCCCCTCCGACCGTAAAACCGGGGCATGGTTTCGATGGCCCCCGTCAACGAAACATTTATCGACGCCCGCTTCAGGCATACTTCGGGTCCGCTGTGGCATCCCGCCGAATCGCTTCTCTTGCCTGTCCTGATGAACCCTGAAGTTTCTTCTCCATTCGGCGAACGCCGCTACCACGCCTGGAACGACGACGTAAAGGTCCGCTATGGCGGCCGCGTGCAGAAGGTCTCTGTCGCCGCCGGCGTCACCTGCCCGAATCGCGATGGCCTACTCGGCACCGGCGGCTGCACCTTCTGCAACAACGCCAGCTTCACACCTGGCTATCTTGACAACCGCCAGACGATCGGCGAACAGATTGACGCCGGACTACTCTTCCTGCGCCGGCGCTATCCCGCGACGCTGCGCTACATTGCCTATTTCCAGAGCTACAGCAACACTTACGGCGAACTGTCACGGCTGCGCGCCTGCTACGAAGAGGCGCTGGCGCATCCGCAAATCAGCGGGTTGGCGATCGGTACCCGCCCCGACTGCCTGCCAGACGAGGTGCTCGACTATCTGGCAACGCTCGCCCGCGAACACATCATCGAGCTCGAAATCGGTGTCGAAACCTGCAACGATGCGGCGCTAGCGCGGGTCAATCGCGGCCACGACTTCGCCACCAGCGTCGACGCGATCCAGCGGGCGGCTGCGCGCGGCCTGGAAATCACCGCCCATCTGATGCTCGGCCTGCCCGGCGAATCGCACGCCAGCATGCTCGACGGCGCCCGCCAACTCTCGGCGCTGCCGGTCCGCGCACTCAAGCTACATCAACTGCAACTCGTCCGCGGCACGGCGTTGGCCCACGAGTGGCAGCGCGACCCCGCGTCCGTGCCCTTGCTCGACGAGACGGCATGTCTGGCCTTGCTGGCCGACTTCATCGAGCGCCTGTCTCCAGCGATCCTGCTCCAGCGCCTGGGCAGCGAAGTACCGCCGACCCAAAAACTCGCCCCGCAGTGGAACATCCGCCTCTCCGAACTCGCGCCACGCGTCTCGGCAGAACTCGCCCGTCGCGGCACCTGGCAGGGCTATCGCTACCGCCCGGACACCGCCGGCCAAGCCTAACGGCGAGAAAGATACAGGCCGATGCACAACCCCGCGCCAACCAGGTAGAGCAGCCAGGTCGCCGAGATGAGATAGGGGTACAGCATCAGCGCCACGCCTAGCCATTTGGTCCGCTCGAGCGAAGTCTTCTTGCCATAGCGGTACGCGGCGTAACCGATGATGCCGAAAAGGATCGCTCCGAACAGATAAGCCGGGCTGGGCAGCGTAAAGCCCATCGCTTCGAGCGCCTTGAGATCGTCCATGCGTCAATCCAACGGATGCCTGACCAGAATACTGGGGTGGGCGAGCATCGGATTGTCCGCGCAATCGCCCGCTACGCCAACCGAAACCGTCACCGCTCGACGCACGCTCCCGGTCCGACGTTCGCTCAGGCGTCTTTCTTGTCCGAGCGGCGTGCCAGCCAGTCACCCAGCATTTGCACGATCTGCACCAGCACCACCAGGGCCAGCACCGTGGCGACCATGACGTCGGTCTGGTAACGGTAATAGCCGAAGCGGATGGCCAGATCGCCGACGCCGCCACCCCCGACGATGCCAGCCATCGCCGAGAAGCCGATCAGGCTGATCAGCGTAACCGTGAAACCACGAAGGAAGCCGGGCAAGGCTTCGGGAAACAGCACGGTCGCGATGATACGCAACGGACTGGCGCCAAAGGCCTGCGACGCTTCAATGATGCCGGGGTCGACTTCGCACAGCGAGGCTTCGACCAGCCGCGCGTAGAAAACGATGGCAGCGACCGATAGCGGCACCGAGGCCGCCGTCGGTCCGATGGTGGTGCCGAGCACCCACTGGGTCAATGGCAAGAGCAAGACGAGCAGGATGACAAAAGGCACCGAGCGCACCACATTCACCAGAAAATTGCCGGCGATATTGGCCCAGCGGTTAGCCCAGAACAGTTTGCGGCTGGTGACGTGCAGCAGGAAGCCGAGCGGCAGCCCACCGACGATGGCAAGGACGGCGGCGATGCCAACCATCAGGAAGGTTTCGCCGAAGGCGTTGACCAGATCGGTGCTGAGCGATGACCAATCAATGAGCATGAAGCACCTCCACTTGCGATGCGTTGTCGCGGATGAACTGCACTGCGGCGGCCAGACGACCGTCCGCCGGCGTCCCTTCCACGGGCAGTTCGGTCAGGCGCACGACGAGCAGGCCGACGGCACGGCTGCCGATATATTCGATCTTGCCATGCAGGATGTTGGCCGACACTCCGAAGCGAATCACCGTCGTGGACAGCACCGACTCCTCGGCTTTGTCGCCGAGAAAAAGCACCTTCAGCACGGTACCGGGGATGTTATCGATCAGGTGTTGCGGAATCTCGAGGTTGAATGTGTGTGCAACGAGCTGCCGGGTAAACTCTTCTTGCGGCGTGGCGAAGATATCGTAGGCTTCTCCCTGTTCGACCACCCGGCCGCCCGACATCACCGCGACGCGGCCACAGATCTTCTTGATCACGCTCATTTCGTGCGAGATGAGGACGATAGTGATGTCCAAGCGCTCGTTGATCTCCTTGAGCAGATCGAGAATGGCCGCCGAGGATTCCAGGTCGAGCGCCGAGGTCGGCTCGTCGCAAAGCAGCACGGCCGGATGGTTGGCCACCGCGCGGGCGATACCGACGCGCTGCTTCTGGCCGCCAGAAAGCTGTGAGGGATACGCCTGCGCCTTGTCCTCAAGGCCGACCAGATGCAGGATTTCCGGCACCCGCTGCGCCACTTCGCGCTCGCTCTGACCGGCGATACGCAGAGCGAAAGCCGCGTTGTCGAACACCGTGCGCGTATGCATCAAATTGAAGTGTTGGAAGATCATACCGATCTTCTGCCGCTCTCGGCGTAGCGCGCTGCCGGTCAGATCGGTAATGTCCTTGCCGTCAACCCATACGCGGCCCGCGTGCGGGCGCTCAAGCAGGTTAATCGTCCGCAGCAGCGTGCTCTTGCCGGCGCCGCTCGCGCCGACGATGCCGAATACCTCGCCGCGGTGGACGTGCAGCGAGACCTGGTCGACCGCCTTGACTGTCTCGACTTGCTTGCCGCGCAGTTCAAAATCGACCGAAATATTTTCTAGTTTGATCATCTTGCCTGGGATAAAAAGGGAGTTCGTCGCTGCAAAAAGCAAGGCGGACCGGGCATCTGGCCCGGTCCGCCCGGATCGCTGGCCTGGCGCGGCCTATTTCTTGGCCGCTTTTTCGAGCTTGGCACCCTTACCCGCCTTGGCGACCTTCTCCTTCAACCACTCGGGTTTCTGGAATTCCTTGAAGATATGTTTCGGATCATCGATCGCCGCCAGGAACTCCGGCGATTCGATCACCTGCTTGATGTCCTGCACGAAAGGCTTGTCGAGGTCGGCCGTTTTGACGGCGACAATGTTCTTGATATTCTCGTCGAGATCCTCGAGCTTGAGTGCACTCGACAGGCTCAGGCCGGCGGCGATGGCGAAGTTGCCATTGACCAGCGCGGCCGTCGCGCTATCCAGGGTGCGCGGCAGCTGCGCCGCTTCCAGCGGCTTGAAGACCAGACCGCGCGGATTCTGCTCGATGTCCTTCTCCGACGCCTGCACCGGGTCGATATCCTTCTTGAGGGTCAGCAACCCCTGCTTGGCGAGGAAGCGCAAACCGCGCGCCAGATTGGTCGGATCGTTGGACAGGGTGACGATGTCGCCCTTCTTCAGTTCGTCGAGCGACTTGATCTTGTGCGAGTAGATGCCGAGTCCGGCCGTCGGCACATTGATCACTGCTGACAGCTTGAGCCCCTTGTCGGCCGAGAACTTGTCCAGATACAGGCGGTGCTGGAACAGGTTGGCGTCAATGCTATTGTTGGCCAACGCCAGATTGGGCTGCACGTAATCGCTGAACTCCTTGAGTACGACCTTGTAGCCCTTCTTTTCCAGGCCCGGCTGGATGGCCGCCTTGATCAGGTCGCCGTAGGGACCCGGAGCCACGCCAAAGACGATGGTCTTCGGTGTGATCTGGGCCGAGGCGGAGCCGACACCAAGACCCAGGGCAAGCACGGCAAGGGCACGGGCGGCGGCGCCGAGAAAGGATTTGAAACGCATCGCAGGTTCTCCAAGGGAAGTCATGGAGCATGATCCTACGGCGCGGGACCTGGCCGACAAAGGAAGTTAAAACTATTTAGATATTCCAAAACCACCCAGTCGCACGAAGCGATCTCGCTCATTCGCGCCGATCAAGCGCCCAATTTCGATACGCGACCGGCCGCCTTCGTGAAGAGCGCAGGCGCGCAAGGCACCATCGCTGCTCACTTTGTCCAACAACGGGTGCGGATCGCCAAGGCTAACTGCCGCGCCCGACCATCCAGACAAGCGGCGCCTGGGCTAAATACTTGCGCAGGGCGAAGGTGACTTCCTGGGCGGTCAGGCTGGCGATCTTCTCGTCATATTGCGCCAGCCAGGCGTAGTCGCGGCCGCTGTAGAGCCCTTGTGCCAGGGCAGCGGCAAAAGACTGCTCCGAGCGCAAGGCCATCTTCCGCTCCTGCAGCCAGGCGTCCTTGGCCCGCGCCACCTCCTGCTCGGTGAAGCCGTCTTTGAGCGCCCGCGCCAGTTCGTCCTGCAGGCTGCCTAGCGCGGCATCGGCCTTGTCGCTGCCAGCGCTGGCCTGGATCATCAAGCGGCTGCGCGACTCGAAGTGGTTACCCGACAGCGTCATGCCAGCGCTATAGGCGAGCCCCTCGCGCTCGCGCAGTCTCTGCCAGATGCGGCTATCGGCATCGCCGCCGAGCACCTTCACGGCGATGCGCAAGGCCGGAAAATCCGGTGAATCGTCGGTAATGCGCAGCAGCGTCGAGCCGCCGATGGTCGCATTGGGCTTCTCCGGCATGGACACCTTAATCGGCGTGGTGTCGACAGTGAGCGGCGCGTCGATGTCCTTCACTCGCACATAGGGAATTTTCGCCGCCGGCAGCTTGGCAACCCGAGCCCAAAGCGCCTGAACGTCCTGCACCGAGAAGGCGCCGACCAGTGCCAGGCGCACGTCGGCAAGGCCGGAAAAATCGCTCACGCAAGCACTGGCATCGGCCAGACTGACAGCCCGGCTCTCCGCCAGTTGCTGCTCTAGCGAGCGCGGCTGCAAGGGATGGCGAGCCGGATAATTGTCAAAGCGCAGGCTGCTGGCGTTGCCGGCGACCTGCCCCGGATCTTTCAGCCCGGCTTCGAGCCGAGCGATGGCGCCGGCCTTGAGGCGGTCGAATTCGCTCGCCGGCAGCGCGGGAGACGCCCACGTAGCGAGCAGAAGGTCGAGCGCCGCCACAATATTGCGGCGCGGCGCCTCGAGAACGATGCCGTCCAGACCGAGCGACCAATGCGCCTGCAGCGCCTCCAATTTCTCGCCGAGCTGGTCGCGACTGAGCCCGGCGCCGCCGTAGGCCATCAGGCTGTCACCCATGGCGCAAGCCGCCCGCCGACCGGCCAGGGCCGACTCGTTGCCGTAGTCGTTGTTGAGCACGAGCCAGGCTAGGTCGCCCTGTGTGTGGCGTGAAATCAACGCAGCGCGCGCGCGCTTTCCGTCGAGCGGAATGTTGACGGTCGCCTTGGCTAGTTCGCTGGCCGAATTCGGAATCGGATCGGCCTGTCGGGAAATGGCCGGCCACGTTTGGCCGGCCAGCAATGCCCCAACGTTGGCGAGTTTCGGCTGTTCCGGCGCGGCGACGCCATCGGCGTGGCGCAGCAGGACGTCGCTACGATTGACCGCGACCGTCCATTTCCTCAGCGCCGCGTTGACTTCCTCGAGCGTCAGCGTCTTGACGACATCGCGCTGCCAGAAGAACAAGCGCCAATCGCCGGCCACTTCGGCTTCCGACAGGAAAGACGCGAGCGTTTCGTGCGAGTTTGAAAGTCGCTCGAAAGCATTGAGTTCGGCCAGACGGGCACGCTCCAGTTGTTCCTGGCTGACGCCCCGCACTGCGGCGGCTTCGATGTGCTCGCGCAGCGCGCGCGACAGGGCCTCGGCGTCAGCCTCCTTGCCCGCTGTGGCAGAAGCGACCAGCAGGCTGTAGTCGGCCTGGACCTCTGTACCGCAGGAGACGGTGACGGCGATCCGGCGTTCAAGCACAAGATCCTTACGCAGGCTGCCCCAGTCGTCGGCGCAGATGGCACTGCTCGCCAGATCGAAGGCATAGGTTTGCCGCTCGGTCGCGCCAGGCAGCTTCCAAGCGCTGGCAGCGATGGTCTTGCCAGCGGGCAGGACGAGCTCGCTGCGATTGGTCGTGGCGTGCGTCTCTTCGCGCGTCCAACTGCCCTGCTTTGGCGTCGCCGGGTTGCGCGCTTTGGCAAAAAGGCGGCTAGCCAGCGCCAAAACGTGCGGCTCGTCGAAATTACCGGAAACGATCAGCGCCGCGTTGTCGGGCCGGTAGTGCTTCTGGTGGAAGGCCTGCAGGGCGCTGAACGGGGCATCCTCGATATCGCTGCGCGCGCCGATGGTCGGCCGGGCATAGCCGTGCCAGAAGTAGCTCTGCCGCTGCAGGGTGCGCATCACCAGGCTGCCGGGATTGCTGTCGCTGCGTTCGAGTTCGTTACGCACGACGCTCATCTCGCTGGACAGATGCGCCTTGGTGAAACTTGCGCGGATGAAGCGATCGGCCTCGATGCGCAGCACCTCGTCGATCTTCGCCGGCTCGGCCGCGACGGTCTCGAAGAAGTTGGTGCGGTCGGCCGTCGTCGTGCCGTTCCAGGTCGCGCCCAGGGCGGTCAGATCGCTCTTCAGATCGGCACGCCGACCGGCGCTCTTGAACAACATGTGTTCGAGAAGATGCGCCATGCCCGTCTCGCCGTAGCCTTCGAGCTTGCTGCCGGTCTTCACGAGCAGCTCGATGCGTGCGTTGGCGGCGGACGGAAAGGGCGCGAGGATGATCTTGAAACCGTTCGGCAACAGGTAGGACGAGAAGCCGGCCGCCTGCGCCTCGGGGCGGGCCAGGTTCGCCGCCGTCTCGGCCGGCGCCGCCAGGGCGGGTGCGCCGAACCAGAGAAAAATGGAGACAAGAGCGGCGGCACAGCGCGGACAGGTCGTGGTCATCAAGAACTCTCGATCGCGGTTTTACGGAGATGGCAATTTGTCCATGCTACACGAGTGACAGCCAACAGCCTTCCCGGGCGGATCCGAAGCCTCAAGCCGCGCGATTTTCCGTCGACAGCTCGGCCGGTGCTGATGCCCGGTCGCTCCCATGCCTCCTGAACCTGAAGGTGCGGCGCAGCCGCTGCCAGCCGATCACCACCGAACTGGCACTGAGCACCAGCCCGCACAGCACCCAGGTGAGCATCCAGGCGTCCCACAACGGGCGCTGGTAGAGCCAGCCGACATCCCAGTGGTGCACGGCGGAGAAGAGCCAGCGGAAGGCACGGCGGCTAGTGTCCTGACGGGCCAGCAGGCGGCCGTCCTCGGGGTCGATATAAACGCGCGTACCCGCCCCGTCGGCGACGTCCACGCGCAGTACCGGCAAGGGCTTCTCCGCCGTCCCGCGACGGTGACTCGGATAGTAATAGCTGTCGTACTCGCCTTGCAGGACAACGTCCGCAAGCGCGCTGCCGCCGACCAAACGCTGCGCGGCGGCACGCAGCGCGCCTTCGCTGAAGCGGCTCTGCGGCAGGCGCTCGCCGCCGCGCGTGTAGCCGAGCAGGACCGCCTCCTTGCCCAGGCGACGCCAGCCCAGTTCGACCACGGCCGACGCGGCTTCGGTAGAGGCTGCGGCCAGCGGCGCCGGCCGCCAGTCGCGCATCGCAGGCGGCACGTCGCCGCCCAGATAGCGGGCGGCCTCGGCGCGGCTCGGGTTGGCCGGCGAAAAGAGCTGCCAGGGGTTGTTGTTGAGAAAGCCGCTGAGCGCCCAGAGCAGCGCCAGGCTGCCACCGAGCAGGCCGCTCCAGAAATGCCAGCGGAACCAGAAAGCACGGTAGGGCTGCGTGCGGCCTTCGGCGTAGGTCCGTTTGCCGCCCCAGCCCGGCCGCCAGCGCAGCCAGCCGATGATCAGGCCAGCGAGGATCGCCAGCGCGGCGGCGCCTGCCGTCCAGGTCAGTATGTCGCGGCGCGCATCGCCCCAGCCGAGCGCGTCGAGCGGCCGAAACATGTGCAACCAGTTCCCTGCCCAGTAGAGGCCGCGCTCGACGCGGGTGGACACGCGCAGCACCTCGCCGGTGCGCGCCGACACGATCAGTTCACGGCCCGCGTCGTCGGCCACGGCAATGCGGTGGAATGGGCGCCAGGCGTCCAGGTTGCGCAGCGCGCTATCGCGCTCGACGGTTTCGCGATAGGCGAGCGCGGCGGCGGGTTGCGCAAGCCAGTCGCCGGCGATCAGCAGCGCTTCCGCCGCCGAGGTTTCGTGCAGCATGCCATCGCTGGCGGAGAGCGCGAAGCGCTGGCCGCGCCCATCCTCGACCAGCCACAGCGGCTGCCCGGCGTGGCGCACCAAGCGGGCTTCGACGACATTGTCGGCGCCCTTGCCGCTCGTTTCGGCGTTCGAGGCGAGCGCCCTGCGCGACGCCGCGCTGTTCGCCCAGGCCTCACCCAGGCTCAGCCAGTCGGCGCTCGGCGCCAGCGACTCGGCATGCGCCAGTTGCTGCTGGTGGCTTTGCGTAGTGAGCGGCGCATAGATGATCAGCAGCCCGGAGACGAACCACAGCAGCATGAACAGCGCGAGCGCCACGCCGACCCAGCGATGAACCTGAAACAGCAAGCGCTTCATGACGATGCTCTCGAACGGAAGTCGTTAAAGGGGGCGCGTGATCGGCGCTGGCGCCTCAGTCCTTGCGCTTAAAGTCGTCGTGGCAAGCCTTGCACGCCTGGCCGAGTTTGCCGAACTGCACCTTGACGGCTGCGGCGTCGCCCGCGGCGGCGACCTTGGCCAGCTCATTGGCTTCCCTGGCGAAGTTGCCGGCCAGCTCGCCGACGCGGGCGCCGTCCTTGAACAGTTCAGGCTTCACGCTCGTGTCGTGCCAACCCTTGCCCTGGTCCGTGCCCGGGGCGAACAGGGTGCCCAGTCCGGAGTTGGCGATCGCCGCGCTGCTGTTCGCAGCCCGGATCACCTCCTCCCTGTTGTACTGGCCCTCGACATTGGCCTTGATGCGCGCACTGTTCCAGGCGAGCACCTGATAGGCGGACTGCCGCCACTTGATCAGGTTCTCCGGCTTCGGCTGGGCTTGCTGCGCGACCGCGGCGGCTGAGACGGCGATGGTGAGCACGGCGAGGATGGGTTTGACGAAGTTCTTCATTTTCTTTCCTGGGTTTGTTGGAAGGTGGAACGGGAGAGGAAAAAGGCCTAACGGGGACACACGGCGTGCCCGACGCCGCTTCCGGAACGATCTCCTGCAAGCCGGTAAGCATTGGCATGGGCTCGTTTTGCCGCTTGACGCACCGATAGAAGGCAATGGCGAGCACGCAGGGGAAGAGCCGAGTCGGCAAAATGCCAGACGCGCTGACGATTCATTTCACCCCGCTCAAAATGCGCGCGAGTAGGCAACAAAATGGGAGCCAATGTCCAACCTGTTCTTGCAGTCGTGATTCATTTTCTGGGGCGCCGGAAGCCACTGCAGCACGCCACCGGCCTTTCGCGTCAAAAACGAGAAGCCAACCACTAGCACCGACCGTGCCAAGGCGGCGTTCGTTTACCACAGGCCATGAATACATACTGGCAAAGAAGACCGAAGCAACTGATTAAACGCTGGAATTCCATTCCATCGAACCGGCCAGCCGATGTCGACTGACGGAACCAACAGCCAATGCGCAAGACATCGGGTGCTGTCGTGGAAACAATTCTTGTGGGGCGCTGCCTCGTTCGCAACACCTCTTTCGGGCGCGACAACAGAGGAATCACCTTTGAACGGCGCGAAACAGTTCGGCAAAGCAATCGCCCCGTGACTGCGCCAAGCCGCCAATGGCGCAACAATGCCTCACACGCCGCGATAAAGCGCTCCTTCCCAGAGCAGTCAGACCTAGCCTCGGTCGATCGATCCGCCCGGGGCCAAACAAACTGGCTTCGGAGACATTTAGGGTCGAGAGCAGCGTGCCTGTCTGTGCCGGTGACGCTGCGGCGCACCGCCGCTTTTGAGAATGCATCCGATACGCCTTTTTTGAGAGTCAGCTCCAATGCATCTTTTCAGGCGCTACGGCAAAGCGTCGCAGAAGCTCCCAAATTCGGAAGAAACGCGATGAACATCACCCAACACACCGACTATGCGCTACGCGTGCTGATCTACGCCGGCACCAATCCCGATCGCCAGGTGACGATCAAAGAAACAGCCGAGCGTTCTTGCGATAACGCGTACGCACCTAATGAAGCTCATGACCGCACTGGTCGCCGGAGGCTACCTGGATAGCGTAGGCGGCAACGGTGGCGGCGTACGCCTGGCACGCACCGCCCGCACAATCACGGTCGGCGAGGTGGTCCGCTACATGGAACGCGGCTTTGATCTCGTCGAGTGTTTTGCGGATCAGTTCTTCGGACAATTCGACATCAGGCAGGGAAAAAGTCATTGGCACGTCCAAGTAATCGCCATGACATGCATTCATGCCGCAATGGCGAACAAGAATAAGGCCGCTCCCGGCGACGACAAGTTTGAGCCCCGGGCTGCGTCTTGCCACACGCCAGTCTTCCGTTATTTCACGGCCGACCAGCCGTCGAGTCGCTCGATGATCCGCCAAGCATACCTCGGGCGCCCCTCGGCAGCCCTTGTTAAACTCGCGCCCGCTTTCCAGGTCTTGTCACCAGCGCGGCGCGTTTTCCTCCTCGCCCAGGTAGCCCAGCGATGCCGTTCGTCACGGCACAGCTCGATGACGGCGTAGCCGGTGTCATCAAGATTTCATCTCGCACGCGCAGTATTCGTTTTCTGACCATTCCAAGGAAAACACCATCTGGCGGAAAGCCTTTGCTTTCACCCGCCACATGGCGCATCGATGCCCGCGACTACGCCCCCTCTCGTCAGCAACGCTCCCCAGCGCCAGTTCATCTTCATTAGCGAAGGACGACTGCAGGAGGCGCCGACGGTGCGGCACCTGCTGCGCTTCCTCGAACCGGTCGGTACCGACGAACCTTGCCAGGACATCCTGGACCGTTTTCTCGCTGACAGCGCGCTCTACGCACTACCGGTCATTGACGCGGCGGCCCGGCCGATTGCGTTGGTGGACCGCAAGCACTACGTCGAATTCTTCAGCAAGACCTTCAGCCGAGCGATCTTCGGCCACCGCAGCATCCGCGAACTGCTCGCCTACCAGGAATATGAAAACTGCGCGCCGATCGTCGTCGAGGACAGTTGCACGGTCGAGGACGTGGCGCAAATCATCATCAACGCCGGCATGCACCACATGGTGAGCGGCTTTCTG
>Ga0209125_1001951_pt1 | contig 17308 bp, 13 predicted proteins | sample BarGraIncub1131A_FD_184503 | JGI IMG/M metagenome (GOLD analysis project Ga0209125, IMG submission 184503) | Arctic peat soil microbial communities from Barrow, Alaska - Barrow Graham LP Incubations 11-31A (SPAdes) (version 2) | ecosystem: Environmental > Terrestrial > Soil > Wetlands > Peat...
CAGATCTTTTCGCAGCTTACAGTTGATGATTCCCTGATTCCAGACGGTTCCGGACTTTCCCGGATATCCATTCGCGCAACGGAGCGGATTCCCGGCGAGTCTAAAGTGGGAACTTTTTTCGAACAAGCAGATGGATTTGGATTTAAAGCAGAAACCAAGCATCGCAATTTGTTTGGAACATTCCATGAAGGCTCGGTGCTCGGATTGGTAGCACAGAATCGGCAGGAAGGTGTTTTGGGCTATGCAAACCCCTTGCTCTTCGGCACGCGTGTGCATTTTATCCCTACCGCAATCCGTTTTGATGAACGCATTATCGTCAGCCATGACCAGCGTATCGATTCCGTCAACCGCTATGATGCAGCAAGTCGTGGCGATCTTTCCTTTGGAATTAGCACCTATGTGCGCTCCCGCACGTCAGCAGAGCTTCGCTACGTCAAAAAGGAAATGCTCACAGACACCACCCAGCAATCCCGCCTACGCCTAGAAACAGGGCTAGTCTTCGATTTCACCGATAATCCAATCGAACCTGTTAAAGGCATTCGACTCTCTCCCGTTGTCGGAGTGGGTCGTACCCTGCGACCGCAATCCATCGCTCAGGCGTTCCTCGGTGAATCGTATCCTTATGTGGAATTCCAGTCGAGCTTGTATTTTCCCATTGTGGGTCCACTGCTCGCTGCGGCATCCTACGATTTTGGCCAGTACTTCTCCAAAGCCTCAGAGGATGATGCGTCCTTCTATTATCAAGGTGGATCACGCTCCGTGCGCGGATACAATTTCCGGAGTATTTACCCTTACAAACTGATACCGACTGACTCAACCCCACTGGCTGTAGCTGGCTTAACACCCCAGTACCATCGGATCAGCGAGGAACTGCGCTTCAATATTCCTTGGGCCCCCTTGCAGAATTTCCAGCTAGTTCAGTTTACAGACTGGGCGCGGGTATTGGATGCGGACTTGTCTTATACCAAGGGCGAAGAAATGGCCCTGGGCATGGGACTTCGCTACCGCTGGAAGGTGCTGGTGCTTCGCCTCGATTACACATGGAAGAAACAATTTAAAGACTGGGGACCGGAGCCATACCAGTTCTCCCGCGTCACTTTCGATTTGTCGCAAGCGATTTAAACAATCTTCCCAGCGATACATTGGTATACTGTTTCTATGAATGAGGAATGGAAAAGTCGTCGCTCGGGCCCCCAATACATGAACGCCGATGGTAGCTACGGAAACAGCAAGCCAGACTATCTGCGCCCGCTTCCGCCCAAGGCGCCCGTAAAACCAGCAGGCATACACTTAAGCGAGGAAGCGGCAAAGAAAATTGCGGACGCTCTGCGTATTTTCCTTCATGAACCCTCTGGACGCACAAAACGCACACGCTAGCTAGGCCATCATTATCTACAATTATGTATGCAGTCTACTCTTTTGTAGACATATATGGAATACAATTCCGTAGTGTTTTGCCTTAAATTTCACAATTTCCAACATTTTGGTCGTACTTTTTTATGGCACAGATATTGCTATAGTACCGTCAACATCAAGGACGGTCTAATGCGCGCTCTGTTCAAACCTGTGTTTCTAATTCTGGCTGTTGCGACAATTTCGCTATTCGCCCAAACCACCACCCCAACCCCAGCCACGGCAGTCATTGACTCCCCAGCACTTGCACAACCCCAACCTGCACCAGTAATCGCTGCAGTGTTGCCCCCATCACCCGTGCTAGCACCTGAGAAACCCATTGATTCCGGTGATACCGCCTGGGTTCTGATGGCTACTGCGCTTGTCTTTCTCATGACCGCACCAGGCCTCGCGCTTTTCTATGGTGGCCTTGTCCGCCGTAAGAACATTCTATCTGTCCTCATGCAATGCATGAGCCTAATGTTTGCACTTTCTCTCCTCTGGGTCATGTTCGGCTATAGCCTCTCCTTCGGCCCCGACATTCATGGCCTGATCGGCTCTACTGCCTGGTTCGGACTGAATCATGTAAGCCTAACCCACCCGTTCCGCGATGCGGCCACTGGACTCAGCTACGCTCCCACCATTCCGCACGCTCTGTTCATGTTGTACCAGATGATGTTTGCCGTGATCACCCCAGCGCTCATTATCGGTGCCTATGCCGAACGCATCCGCTTCGCACCCTTCATGCTTTTCTCAATCCTGTGGTCATTCGCGGTCTACTATCCGGTATGCCATTGGATGTGGGGTATCGGTGGGTTCCTAGGCTCCATGAACACTTCGGGCACGGGTGCTGTGGATTTTGCTGGCGGAATTGTGGTGCACATCACTGCGGGTATCTCCGCTCTGGCTGCAGCGTTGTTTCTCGGCAAACGCAAAGGCTACCCCGACAAAATGTCACCTCCGCATAATCTTCCTCTCGCAGTGATCGGTGCAGGGCTTCTCTGGTTCGGCTGGTTTGGATTCAACGCGGGAAGCGCTCTGGGAGCCAATGGACTCGCGGTCTCCGCCATGCTGACCACCCACATTGCCGGAGCTACAGCAGGCCTCACATGGGCGGGATTAGACTGGATCATCAACCGCAAGCCTACTATGCTTGGTGCCATCACCGGTGCCGTAGGCGGCCTCGCAACCATTACTCCTGCATCTGGATTCGTCGATCTTTGGGGTGCCATCGCAATCGGCATCCTTGCTGGCCTGATTCCGTTCCTTTTTGTAATGGTGCTCAAGCCTCGCCTGAACCTGGACGACACCCTGGATGCATGGGGCGTTCATGGTGTGGGTGGAATCATTGGCTCAATTGCAGTCGGTCTTTTTGCGAACCCCTTGATCAATGGCCGCACCGGCATGATCTATGGCAACAGCAGCCTTTTCGTATCGCAACTCAAGGCCGTCGGCATCGTGGCGGTTTACTCGCTGACGGTAAGCTTCCTGCTCATGAAACTGGTTGACAAAATTTCACCTATGCGCGCATCGGATCATGAGGAACGCGTAGGTCTTGACCTAACCCAGCACAAGGAATCAGCCTACACGGTGATCGACTAAGGATTATTATGAAATACATCATAGCCATTATTCAGCCAGACCGTATGGACGACGTCCTCGACGAACTCACCCACCAAGGCATCCACCTAGCCACAGTATCCGAGGTGATGGGCCGCGGACGTCAAAAGGGCATTTCGGAAGTGTATAGATCCCACCGGGAAAGTGGCGGACTGCTGCGCAAGGTCAAAATCGAAATCGCAGTGAATGACGAATTTCTGCCCGCTGCGCTTGCAGCAGTGAAGAAAGGCGGACATACCGGCCATGTTGGTGACGGAAAAGTATTCGTATTCGACCTTGAGCACGTTATGCGAATTCGCACTGGCGAAGAAGGCCCTGCAGCCATCGGCTGATCGCGATTCTGTTCAAAACGCGTAGAGCCGAAACTGGCTTTACGCTTTTTTTTGCCTATTCGATGACCTCGAACTTGGTTTGTTTCGATTTTTTCTCAACCGGTTTCTCAGCGGCTTCGCTCGGTAGACGCCAGATATGGTCCCATAGCAGGGCATCGGCCGCATTGGGTTTGGGATGCTGGGCTGGATACCCAATGGTGATGATACACAGCACCCGATTGTCCAAAGGCAACGCCAGCACCTGTCGCACATATTCCTCAGAGGAAGCCCCGTCTAACCGCCTACGCTTATGCACCTGAACCCAGCAACTCCCAAGCCCTGCATCCACCACAGCCATCTGTAGGAGAATCGCCGCGATGGAACAGTCTTCAATCCAGGTATCGCAATCTTTTTCAACTGCGCTGATCACAACCGCAAGTGGTGCATTTTTGATGAACTCGGCACCTTTGGGTTTAAGCTCAGAAAGTTTTGAAAGTACTAGTTCGTTTTCGATAAAATGAAATGTCCACGGACACAGGTTCCGTGAGCTAGGAGCCCGCAGACATACCTCTTTCAGGCGCGACTGTAAGCGCTGGGGTACGGCTTTTTTAAGATAACGACGAATGCTGCGGCGTTTCTGTAGCAAACCAAGAACACTCATAAGACACCTCTCTTCAAGTATCCTGAATATTCGCATGAAAGTCAATAAAGGGAAATTCCCACACGGCTTAGGGCGGCGTTTCGACACCCCAATTTACCGTTTTCGTGACAGGAGGAAGGGCTATTCGGTTTCCACCTTGGCGTTGGGCGTTGCGAACCGCCATTTCGGTCATGTTGATCAAGCCATGGACGGTGCTCGAGTGATCCGGGAACATCGAAACACCGATACTCACCGTGGTGCTCAAAGGCTGGTTTTGGAATAGAATGTTCAAACCACCCAGTTCGAAGCGCATTTTTTCGGCCCGCTGCATGGATATTTCGAGTGAGGCCCCTGGAAGAATGATGCAGAAGCAATCTTCATCCAGTCGGCAGGGAATATCTTCGGTGCGGATATAACGAGGAATGCGCTGCCCGATTTCCCAAAGGATCTGATCGGACGCTTTGCCACCGTGGGTGGCGCGAATTGTGCCAATCTGATCGGGAAGGATCATCAGGACCCCGATGGAATTGCGGCGTCGGATGGCCTCCGCAAACTCCCGGAACAGGGTTTCTTCCATGTAGCGGCGATTGAAAAGACCGGTCAAGGTGTCGCGGATATTCTGCTGATGCAGTGATTCCTTGAGAGAATACCCCTGGAGATAGAGAGCAAGGCATGATGCCAAGGTTTGCCCTTTCTGCAGAATCGTGCTCCGGGAATTGCCATCGACATCGATGGTCGCCAGGGGATGGTACACGCTCAACTGCCCATAGAATTGATCGGCGCAGACGATCGGAATGCAGGCGGCAAACACAGGACCCGAGGTAATGTGATGGGAACAGGAGCATTCCGTGCCGGCGTCCAAGTTAGCATCCACAAGCACCCCGCGCGACATGGCTTCGCAATCTTCGAGGTGAAACGATTGCCGTCCCGCAAAAGATTCGCCCACTTTGAGGGCAAGCACCAAGGTTTCTTGCTTATCGCGGATGTAGAAGCCGACTGCTGACCCTGGAAAAAGCTGTTGGATCTGAGGGGCAACAATGCGCGTAAAGCGGTCCAGCTTCGGCTCGTCGCCCATCGTTTGCCAAACTTCGAACCAGGCTTCGCGCTCCAAGGCAATCTGCCAGCGGACGTCAGTCAGTACAGGAACAGTTGGCCCAATATGCTTCAAATCTTCCAGTTTTACGTCTTCGGGGGTTCCCCGGTCAATCCGGGAACGGCGCAAGGCTAGCCAAACTGTGAGCAAAGTCGTCAAAGCCACCCCCCAAAAAAACACCATACCCAGACGCATGCGGACAGGCGCCAGATCCTGCATTGCAGCGGAAAAGACCACTAAAGCAAACAGGAGAATCCAAACAAACAGAGGAATCCAAGGAAAGCGAAGAGGGGATGATTGCGGCATGTAACCTAAAATATCTATTCCATCTCGTAGGAAACAAGGTATGCAAGTTAAATTTGCACAATGAACATAGGATATCTGAGTCAGTGTCCTAACAGAATCTGAACAATCAATAGCTAGGATTACACCGCAATGGAACGAATTCTCTACCTGATCCGCCACGCCCCTGCCGAAGATGCAGCCCTTTCCGGGACGCGTGATTTCGACCGTGCATTGACCTATGAAGGCCGCGACCTCGCCAAACTGCAAGCAGAACAGCTTCTGGAACGCGCGATCCGTCTGGATGGTTTAATCGCAAGTACCGCGCCACGCGCGTGGCAGACGGCGGAAATCGTTGCAAGCGTGATGAGACTTCCTGAAAATCGCTGTGTGAAGTGGCCAATTTTTTATCGCGCCAAGGTTCAAGAACTGCTCTCTGTCCGTATTTCCAAGTCCTGGAATACTGCCGCCATGGTTGGTCATAATCCAGGCCTCACCGAGATGGCAAAGCAGCTCGTAAAAGGGTATGATACAGAAATTCCACCTGCAGGCATCCTTGGCATCGCCTTTCCAGTGAACCAGTGGCTCTGGCCACGCTCCGGACAGATTGTGCTCGAACTTTTTCCCTAAACAAAGCGCCCCATGACTCAGAAAAAGACCGTCCGCCACTATCCGAAAGAACTCAGCTGGCTGCTCTTCAATGAGCGCGTATTACAGGAAGCGGAAGACAAGCGGACCCCTTTAGTGGAGCGGTTGAAATTTCTGGGCATTTTTTCCAATAACCAGGACGAGTTCTATCGGGTGCGCGTGGCCAATTTGCAGCGTTTGCAGAAGAAAGATGGCCCCCAAGCCATGATTGCGACATGGAAGGTCTCAGCCGTGCTGCGCGACATTCGCGACATGGTGCTCGAGCAGGGACGCCGCTTCCATGAAGCGTACTCCGATATTATAGCCTCCTTGGAAAAGCAAGGCGTGCATATCATCAATGAACGTCAGTTGGATGCACCACAGGAAACTTGGCTCGAGAATTTCTTTGTCAACGAAGTGCGCCCCCGTTTAGTTCCCATGATGCTCGGCGCAACCGCAGAAATGCCGCAGATGCGCGACCAGTTTATCTACCTCGCCATTGCTCTCAGCAACATTCAAGGTTCACGCACGACACGTTATGCGCTGATGGAGATCCCCACCGATACCCTGTCGCGCTTTGTGATTTTACCGGAGCGAGGCAAGGAATCATACCTGATCCTGCTCGAGGATGTGGTGCGTTGGGGACTACGCAATGTGTTCACCATTTTGGATCCAGAACGCATCGAAGCCTGGACCATCAAGGTGACCCGTGATGCGGAATTGGAACTGGAAGATGAATTATCGATTTCATTTGTCGATAAATTGACCGAAGGGCTTAAACGCCGTCAACAAGGCGCTCCAGTGCGCATGGTTTATGATGCCCAGATTCCCGAGACTTTTCTGCGTCTTTTGCGCACCAAGCTAGGGCTCAAACATGCAGATTCCCTGATTCCTGGCAGTCGCGCCCATAATTTTAAGGATTTCATCAAGTTCCCGCATTTAGGACGCAAAGAACTCGTCAACCCCAGTTTTGATCCGATCATCCACCCCGCATTCCGCAATCAAAAAAGCGTCATTGCCGTGATCGCCAAAGGGGACGAGCTTTTACACTTCCCCTACCACTCGTTCAATACCATGGTGGATCTGCTGCGTGAAGCTGCCATTGATCCAGGTGTCACCGAAATTCAAATGACCATTTATCGCGCCTCGGCGAAATCAAGCATTCTCAATGCCTTGGTCAACGCCGTTCGCAATGGCAAGATTGTCACTGTACTGTTAGAGGTGATGGCGCGATTTGACGAAGAGAATAACCTGGCGTGGGCGCAGCGACTCGATGAAGAAGGCGTGCACGTCATATTTGGAGTACGCGGGCTCAAGGTTCATTCCAAGCTGTGTCTCATTACGCGCCGCGAAGGCAAGAAAATGGTACAATACGCCACGGTGGGCACTGGAAATTTCAATGAGAGCACGGCCCGCCTGTATACGGACCACCTGCTCATGACAAGCAATGTCAAGATTACCTCTGAAGTGCAAGCCGTTTTTGATTTTTTCCGCAACAATTACCGCGTGCCGAAGTTTGAGCGCCTGATTGTCGCTCCCTTTACTTCGCGTACAGCTATTTGCGACTTGATCGACAAAGAGATTGACAATGCCGAAAAAGGCCGCCCCGCTTTTATTTACTTGAAGCTTAACAATGTCGCCGACTTTGAGATGGAAGACAAGCTCTATGCGGCAGCACAGGCAGGGGTTGAGATCCGCATGATTGTGCGTTCCATGTTTTCGCTGATTCCAGGGCAGAGCAAGCTGTCAGAAAACATTCATGCCATCAGTATTGTGGGCCGTTTTCTTGAACATTCCCGTTTGCTCATATTTGCCAATGGCGGAGATCACAAGTTTTATCTTACTTCCTCGGATTGGATGACCCGCAATCTGGATGGACGGGTGGAAATCACCTGCCCGATCCTTGACAAACGCCTGCGCCAAGAGATTTGGGAATACTTCGAAGTACAATGGAATGACAACGACAAGGCCCGTATTTTAGATGCAACGTGGTCCAATACGCTGCGCGCCGCCGGGGGGGCGGTCCGCAACGCCCAGCATGAAATTCAGAACATTCTTACCAAACGGGCAGCACGCACATGAAAGAACCCCCCACCCGACTCGCAGCTATTGACGTTGGTTCTAACGCAGTCCGCCTAGTTATCGGGCGAATCCATACGGCTGACAATGGCCGTTTTCTGAAGCGTGAGGCCTCTTACCGTATTCCGTTGCGCCTGGGCGATGATGTTTTTCAGGATGGAGTGATTCCGCCCGTCAAGGCCGAACAGCTGGTTCAGGTGTTTCAAGGATTTCATCATTTGCTCGCTTTTTTTGGGCCCCATGCCACCCGGGCTTGCGCAACCTCGGCCATGCGCGAAGCAGTCAATGGCAGCACCATCGCCACTGAGATTTTACGCATCACCGGAATCCGCCTGGAAATCATCAGCGGTACAGAAGAAGCAGGACTTCTGTTTGCGAATCATTTCGAGGAAGAAGGCCTCGATGCATCTAAAACATATCTATTTGTAGATGTGGGTGGTGGATCGACGGAGCTGACCCTGATGGACAAAGGCAAAGCTCTTGCCAGTGAATCGTTCCGTATCGGTACCGTGCGCACCTTGCAAGGTAAAGTGGAACAGACCGAATATGACCGCATGAAAGCCTGGATCGACAAGATGCCTCATGGCCTAGACCCCACCATGGCGATTGGAACCGGCGGTAACATCGGAAAAATCTGGGACCTAGCGGACCATGCCCCCGACAATCTTGCCATTTCGCGCAAACTCATTAAAGATGTTCTAGCCAAGCTTGAAACGATGAGCTACGAAGAGCGCATCCGTAAACTAGGGCTTAAGCCTGACCGCGCCGATGTGATTGTGCCTGCTGGGCGCATCTATTCGCAGGTGATGAAATGGGCGGACATCAAAGACATGGTTGTGCCCAAGGTTGGTGTGTCAGATGGTATTTTGCAGCAACTGTATGCAAAAGTGACGCAGGCTTAGCGCGGAACAAACCGATCGTAAATGGGATGCTATCTTTTCCGCTATGCAATCCCTTTGGTACCCCTATGCGCAGATGCGCGGTCATGAGATTCAGAATCAAGTCGTTGCGGCGCAAGGCGTGCGACTAAAATTGCGCGATGGGCAAAGCTTGATCGACGCGATTTCGAGCTGGTGGTGCGTGATCCATGGCTACAACCACCCTATTTTGAACGAAGCCTTACGCGCTCAGGCGAACGATTTTGCCCATGTGATGCTGGGTGGACTCACTCACAAACCTGCCCAGCGCCTTGCAGATAAACTCGTCGAAATCACCCCAGCAGGTCTTAACCATGTGTTCTTTGCGGATTCGGGTTCCGTGGGCATGGAAGTGGCCATGAAAATGGCGGTGCAGTACTGGAAAAATCTGGGCGTAACGGGCAAGTACCGCTTTGCCACATTGCTGCGCGGCTACCATGGGGACACCACGGGTGTGATGAGCATCGGCGACCCCGAGGAAGGCATGCATCATTTGTTCAAGGGCTACCTGCCCGAACAGTTTTTTGTGCGCCCACCCGAGGGCTGCGGAGATGCGCGCGGAGCCATGCGCACGACGGTGGAAGAATCCCTGGAGCATTTACGTACCACACTGCAAAATCATCATAGCGAGATTGCAGCCTTTGTGTGCGAGCCTTTGCTGCAAGGCGCTGGTGGCTTCAACTTCTACCCACCAGAGTTTCTGACCGCAGCCCGAATACTCTGCGACGAGTTCCAGGTACTGATGATCATTGACGAGGTGGCCACGGGCTTTGGACGTACCGGAACGTTGTTTGCAATGGAGCAGTCCGGGGTGAGTCCCGACATCATGGTTTTGGCCAAAGGTCTCACAGCAGGTTACTTGGGGCTCAGTGCCACCATTGCCAATGACCGCGTATTCGATGCTTTTTTGGGTGATGGCTACGACAAAGCATTTATGCATGGCCCCACTTTTATGGGCAACGCGCTTGCCTGCAGCGTGGCACTCAAGGGCATCGAAATTTTTGAGCAAGAGCATTACATACAAAAGATCAAGCGCATCAACCAAATCCTCTTAGAGGAACTCGTCGGGTTTATGGCACCAGGAGTGCGCGAAGCCCGCGTGCTAGGTGCTTGTGGAGTGATCGAAGTGACGGATGCGCTGGTGCTCAAAGGGTTGCAGGCTTTTGCGGCAGAGCGTGGAGTGTGGCTGCGCCCTTTCAACAACGTTGTGTACACCATGCCTGCCTATGTGATGGACGAGGCGGACTTACGCCATGTGTGCGCAACCATGAAAGCGTGGTTCAGGAAATAGAAAAGGCGCCAACCATGGGGTCAACGCCTCCTCTTTTGCTCCCGTCCTGAGTACAGGGTAACCAGTCTCAGGGACGCTTGCAATATTATTTTTGCGCGGAACTATTTTGGAATTTAAATACCCTCAAAGGACGCAAAATACCAAACTAAAAGTTCACACATTACCCAATTGCCTGTTCTAAATCCGCAAGAATATCCTCGATATGCTCAAGACCAATGGACAGGCGCACCAAATCTTCGCCAACTCCGCAATCCTGCAATTGCTGTGCAGAAAGCTGGCTGTGGGTCGTGGTGGCCGGGTGAATCGCGAGACTCTTGGCATCACCTACATTGGCTACGTGACTAAATAGTTGCAAGGATTCAATGAATTTCTGGCCAGCGCTTTTGCCACCCTTGATTCCAAACACCACCATGCCGCCGAACCCGTTGTGCAAGAACTTCTGGGCAAGCTCATGGCTAGCATCTGTGGACAAACCAGGGTAACGCACCCAAGAAATTTTAGGATGTTTCAACAGCCACTGCGCCACGGCCATGGCATTGTCGGAGTGACGTTGCATACGTAGTCCGAGAGTCTCGATGCCCTGCAACGCGATCCAGGCATTGTCGGGACTGTTGCACGCACCCAGATTACGCAAAGGCACTAGGCGCATGCGTAACGCAAAAGCCGCAGGCAAAAGCGACGCAGGAAGATCATGGGCCCAACGCAAATCATGATAACTGTCATCAGGTTCATTATACAGGTTGAACTTGGGATTGGTCCAATCAAAATTGCCGCCATCGACTACAATGCCACCGAGCGCGGTACCGTGTCCGCTCATCCACTTGGTCAGGGAATGAATGACGATATTTGCACCATGTTCGATTGGCTTACAGAGAAAGGGCGTGGTGAAGGTACTGTCTACTGCGAGAGGGATCTGGTACTTTTTCGCGAGGCCCGCCCAGAGTTCCAGGTTGGCGACGTCAAGTCCTGGATTGCCGATGGTCTCCACAAATAATAGACGTGTGTGATCATTAATGGCCGCTTCGATCTGCGCCGCGTCATTGACGTTTACAAAGCTTGTGGTAATCCCCATCTTGGGAAGGATGCTTGCGAACTGGGTATAGGTGCCACCATAGAGATTCGAGGCACTTACGATGTTGTCGCCAGTCTGGGCCACATTGAGCACTGTGTAAAAAATAGCTGCCGTACCCGAGGCCAAAGTGACCGCTGCGACACCGCCTTCCAATGCGGCAACACGCTGTTCGAGCACATCGTGGGTGGGGTTCATCAGGCGGGTATAAATATTGCCAAGTTCTGCTAGGCCAAAGAGATCCTGTGCATGCTTGGAATCGCGGAACAGATAAGCGCCCGTGCGGTAAACAGGGGTGGCAAGGGACTGGGTGGCATCGGTGGACCGTCCAGCGTGAATGGCCAAGGTTTCGGGATGAAATTTTGACATACAAACTCCATATATAATTAAATGACGTATTCCAGTTTGTCTAGGCCGGAGCCGTCGGAAAGGATCAAGGTTTTGAGAGTGATGCCCAGTAGCACCTGGTCCTGGGCCTTTTGCATGGCTGACCAGACTTGGCGGGTGATGCAGCCCTCTTGCTTGTTGCAATCAAAGTTCTCATCCAGACATTCGGCACTCAAGGCATCGGTACCACGTAGGGCCTGGATAATGTCAAACATAGTGATCTGCTCGGGGGCACGCGCCAAGCTGAACCCGCCTTTGGGTCCACGGATGGTTGTCACCAGGCCTTTATCACGCAGGTCAATCAGAATATTTTCAAGGTATGACGATGGGATGCCCTGATGCGCCGTGATATCTTTGCGCTTGGTGGAAACACCCTTGGAATGGTTCCGGGCGATTTCGAGCATGGCACGGGCACCATAACGACATTTTGTGGAAAGCTTCATAGATGTCCAAATTGTTTATTATAATTATAAACAATTAAAGGACAAATACCAAGGCATCGTATCAGGTAAGCCAAGAATCTAACAATTTATTGAGCAAGCGATTGAGTGCGGCTCCATTTTCCTGGACCCCTTTGGTAAGCTGATCAGGGTTCGAAACCCAAATTCCTCCACCTTTAAGGTCTCCACTCGAATTGGCAAGCAAAGCTTCGGCGCTGGCCGCGGTCGTCTCCAGATGGAACTGCAAGGCGAGCACCTGATCCATCCACACAAAACCCTGTTGCAAACATGCGTCGCTCGCGCCTAAGGAGACGGAACCATCCGGAACGGAAAAGGTTTCGCCATGCCAATGGAAAGCAAGAAACGATTCAGGAAGCCGTTGTTTCCAGATTGCAGGCAAAGCCATGTTACGCTTCACAGGAAACCAGCCAATTTCACGTTCGGGATTAGGAACGACAGCCCCGCCCAGGACTTTGGCAAGCAACTGCGCACCTAGGCAAACTCCAAGAATTTTTTTGCCTGCGATCAGAGTTTTCTGCAAAAAGGATACCTCGGTCGCTAGCCAAGAGTACTTACTGGTATCATGGACGCTCATGGGTCCACCCATCACCACCAATACGTCGAAATCGTCCGTGCGAGGAAGAGCCCCACCACTGAACAAGTGTGTCGACGTCAAAGTATGCCCATGGTATGCGGCCCAGTCTCCAATTGCAGCGGGACCTTCAAATGCAACGTGCTGGATCACGTGAATACGTAGGGACATTCTAATACCTCCCAAAGAGGATACCTATAAACCATTTGGAAGGCAAGCAATAGTCGTGGAAATCCGTCAGGATCAATAATTCAGGGGGTAAACGGCAATGCGGGAGCATTTTCAGCCCCAACCATGTAAATCGCCATTGGGAGCAAACCAGGTGTCAACGCGACGCTGTACAACAGGATCTTCGAGCAGAGGGTTCGCGTGATGGGTCTTACGCCGGGCATCGATGACCAATGGGGCATCACAACCCCAATGCTTGTGCTCGATGTTGGCATTGACACCGAAAAGATCATGGGAAGGGTTGGAACGGGTAAAACACACCCAGAGCCAGTTGTCGAGGTTGCGCGCAACGAACGCGGCATCGTCTACAACACAGACCAGAGGCCACTGTTCACGTTCTGGCCAAGCAGCTAAGCCCGCACACAAGCGAACCATCTGTTCTTCCGCAACGTCTGCATGCACCCATTCTGGCGCCTGGACCGCGAGCACGCCAGGCATTACCATGCACGCATCGGCAAAATCACCTGGTAAATTCAAGTGCGAGAGTGAGGACGGATCGTGAGCAAGACTTCGACGGGGCTCTCCAGCTGCGGCAATCACCACTTTGGAACCTTGGTTCAGCCCCACACCCGAATAGTCCAGGGTATCGATGGTCGAGCGCGTTTGAAAGTGCAGGTCGCGGGAAAAATCGACGCGGGACAAAACATGACAAAAGAACTCTTCTATACTATGCGTGGACAAATGCGGGGCGTCTTCCCCTGCAGCTATCCATAAATATTTTGCCAGGGAAATTTGCCCAAAGCCCAAAAGCGCATTTGCCTGCGTCAATAGTTCACGGGGCTCGCGCGGAACAAAAGGAACATAGCGCTCCGAGCCAATGGCAAGACAGAGCGGATGGACACCGGCCACATCGACGGCATGGACTTCGCGGATTCCGGGAAGGCTTGCCGGCACGGCTGCGGCAGTGAGCGCATGGATCATGGCACCGAAGGTCGTATCTTCCTGGGGAGGCCTGCCTACAGTGGTAAACGGCCAGATAGCTCCGGGGCGATGGTACACGGCATGGACTTTAAGATAGGGGAAGTCATGAGCTAGGGAATAATACCCTAGATGATCGCCAAAAGGACCTTCGGGTTTGAGGTCTGGAGCAATCTCGCCCAAAATGCAAAAGTCGGCATCGGATGAGACCACCCAGCCTTCCTGCATCTCATAGCGGAACGCTCTCCCCGCAAGGACTCCCGCAAAGGCAAGTTCGGGCATTCCTTCGGGCAAGGGCATCACAGCAGCGAAAGCGTGCGCAGGTGGGCCGCCCACAAAGATACTGACCTTGAGAGGCTTATTGAGCTCGAGCGCAGCCTGGTGATGCACGCCTATTCCGCGGTGCAACTGGTAGTGCAAGCCACATTCTTGATCTGCAAGGTATTGATTGCCGCCGAGCTGTATACGGTACATTCCCAAGTTGGAATGCAATATGGAAGGGTTGCGCGGATCAAGGGTACAGACCTGGGGCAAGGTTATGAAAGCTCCACCATCGTCGGGCCATGACACAATTTGGGGAAGCTGGGCCAGTGAGGTGCGGTGGCGCAGAACAGGTGAGCGGCAAACTTTGCGTGGCAGGGCGCTTAGTCCCGCACCAGGTAACTTGGGCCATAACGCGGGCTGCTTTAAAAGACTTAATGGATCTCCTTTCGCACAAATAATTGCCTCGACAGTATTCCAGGTATGGCGAAATAGGTGTCGAACACGGGCTTCAGTGCCGTAGAGATTGGCGAGAACAGGAAATGGCGAGCCTTTGACCCGTTCAAAGAGCACTGCTGGGGCTTTGCTGGCATAGAGACGACGCTGGATCATGCCCAATTCCAGATGGGGATCCACCAAAGTGTGAACGCGGAGTAGTTTACCACTTTGCTCAAGATCTTTGACTGCGTCTGCGGTGCAATTTGAAATCATGCTATAAAGGTAATAATGAATTAGCTTTAGTAGATCATCTCGTCTATGCTATATAATATAAGGGATTCATAATGCTCCGAAACTTCCGTATCTCCTCTCGGCTGATTGTTGCTTTCCTGCTCATTGCCTCATTTTCGGTTCTTATCGGGGCTGTTGGATATGTGAACATCGCAAATATTGGCAACCGAAATTTACCAAGCATCCAGGCCCTTTCGGACATTCAGAAAAGTTTGAATGCGATCTGCGTCGGTGAACGTGGATTTGTGATCCCCATGATTATTTTTGATGATGAAAAACGCGCCAATCTTTTTACGCAAATTCGCGCAAACCAAAACGCACTCGATAGCGCACGGGCCATTTACGAACCGCTGAAAATGGTTCCCGGAGAACTGGAACTTTGGCATGCCTTTGAAAAGTCGTACCGAGGCTGGAAAGCCGATCACGACTCCGTTATGGAGTTTAGCCACCAGTTGGATGGTTTAATTAAACAAGGCGTAGGACCTGATGACAAGCGGTTTTCTTCTAATCAGGACATGATCAGCATCCAAATTCTGGATGCGCGGACCGGGTGGCTACAATCTTTGGCAGATCTCGATAAAGTGATTGCAATTAATCGTAGCGCGGCCGAAAATGCAATTGTGTCAAGTCGCAATATGATCATTGTATTGTCTCTGCTCTCCTTTATCATGAGTCTTGCCCTAGGCCTGTTTATCTCTAGTGGTATTACGAAACCACTCAATAAAACGACTGCCATGCTTAAGGACATTGCCCAAGGCGAAGGAGATCTAACGAAACGTTTAGATGTAATTGGTTCTGATGAAATTTCTGCACTTTCGCTCTGGTTCAATACTTTTGTGGAAAAAATTCAGGGTATCGTAACACGAATTGGGCAAAGCACTCAAACGTTAAGCGTGGCCACCGAAGAACTCTCGGCGACCTCGACCCAAATTGCCGCTAGCGCTGAAGAGACCACCGCACAGGCGAATACTGTTGCTTCCGCCACAGAACAGGCTTCGGTCAACCTCTGCTCGATCGGTGATGCTTCTGAAAAAATGGCTCTATCGATGAATGCGGTTGCTTCTGCCATTGAGCAAATGAGCGCATCACTCAAGGATGTAAGTCACATTTGCCAACAAGAACTGCAGGTTGCATCCATGGCGGGCAAGCAAGCGTCAGAAGCCAAACAGCATATGGAAAGTCTGGGCCTTGTTGCGAAAGAAGTCGAAAAAATCATTGAGGTGATCACCAATATCGCGAGCCAGACAAACTTACTGGCACTCAACGCCACGATCGAAGCGGCCTCGGCAGGTGATGCCGGCAAGGGTTTTGCTGTCGTCGCAGGAGAGGTCAAGGACTTGGCGCGCCAGACGGCCAACGCCACCAAGAATATTGCGCTTCAGATCCATTCTATGCAAGAGCAGACGTCAACCGCGATCGCCTCGATTCAAGGATTCGGTGCCATAATCGAAAAAATCAACGATTTTTCCCATTCGATTGTCCACGCAGTGAACGAGCAAACCAGCACCATTGCAGAAATCGCCAAGAGCGTATCATCGGTAAGTATGGGGTCCACCCATATTGCATCCAACGTGAGCGAATCGGTTACTGGTATGATCGAAGTCGCTTCCAATATCGGAGGCGTGAGCCAGGCTGCATCAGAAACAGCGCGTGGAATTCTCCAAGTCAATACCAGCGCAGCGGAACTGGCAAAGCTTTCCGCGATGCTCGACCTGATCGTGAAACAGTTCCGTGTTTAGACACTGCAGATCGTAGTATTCCCATACAGACTAATAAACCACGAATTCTATCATCAAATACCCCGACAAGCACAAAAGACACTGTTTGTCATTATTTTGTTCGTAAAAATATTCTTGCAAGTGATTTTTCCATGGGCTACACTCGGAATAGACAACGGGGGTTTCACATGAAATATTTTCTGCTACTTGCATTACTGTTACTTGGCGGATGTCAGGCAATACAGGACGCACAAAAGACGGTAGCCGACTTGCAAAAAACAGATGCAGCCCAAGTCTCTACTCCTTGCGCCAATTACAAAATTCAATACATACAAACAGGTGATTCCACTTGGCTCGCAAAATACAACAGTGAATGTCAAGATTCTGTAATCGCCCAAAATACCCCCGCGGGGCTCAGCGCGGACTGTAAGACTCGCTACGCAGCCATGGTGCGCACCGCAGATTCTATTGTGATGAGTTTACGTGGTCAGTGCGACCAAACAAATTTGGACACCACAGCAAGCTGCATTGCAGGGAGCAAATCCATTGAAAACCTCACTACAACATTCCAAAGTACCTGCAAGACCGATGCATTCTATTATCCAACTGTGGATGAAGCCTCTGTTAAAACGGCAACCGTCAATGGCAAGTGTACATGGCAGGCTTTCATACCCCCACAGACTCGCCTCACCCTCGCCGATTCCACCGCATCAG
>Ga0209125_1001952_pt1 | contig 17303 bp, 8 predicted proteins | sample BarGraIncub1131A_FD_184503 | JGI IMG/M metagenome (GOLD analysis project Ga0209125, IMG submission 184503) | Arctic peat soil microbial communities from Barrow, Alaska - Barrow Graham LP Incubations 11-31A (SPAdes) (version 2) | ecosystem: Environmental > Terrestrial > Soil > Wetlands > Peat...
GTAGCATGTGTTTTTGTTCTTTTATGCTAACAAATCCACTTTCCAGCGACATGGCATAATCCCTTATCCAGAAGGAGGGGTAAGTATCTCTTCCACCGGGTCTGATCAAAGTTCCACCGGTATTATTTTTCCCAAACGGAGCTGGAAGCGCTTGTCCGGATAATATCCGGGAACTGTCCATTACTGCTTTCGTCATGCCTTCAAGAAACAATAAATCATTGTTTGAAATGATGCTGTTATTTCGCTGAGCAAAAGCAAAAGTTGCAAGTGATAGATTTAAAAGAAGCAAATATTTAAATAGATTCATGATATTGAGATATAAAAGTGTTATCCTAAGACAAATATATATAAGGCTTTTTTAATAAACAAATTTTCACGAATCAGTCTGAAAGTTTGAGGAAAGAAAATATTCGAATGATTTTGTGAAACTTTAACTTGAACCTGAAAAATTTATGAAAAGGAATATCTTGAAACTATCAAAAATGTATAGGTAACCTTTGCAAATAAAAATTATTGGTTACTAAATCAAAAACATTTAGCATCTTAAAAGATAACTTAATGAATTTATATTAAGTTTCTCAGAAGACCCTAATTATTCTTATTTTTGATTTTTAAAACCCATTTTACCTTATTTATTTATGTATAAGTAAAAATTATAATATTTAATTCTAAAGCCAAATGAAACATTTGAAATCTTTAAACAAACTTTTTTTAATATTCTGTATAATATTTATATCTCATAATTTATCAGCTCAGAATAGTAAACCTAACACCAGGATTTTGGTACAGGATAAATTAGTTCCCCTTAAGCCACAAAATTTAAAAATAGATGGTTATTTAGGTGAAAAAATTGATCAATGTATTCAGAACAGAATCATGGTTCAGGATGTGGAAACCCTGTTAGATATATTCAGGATCCGGCAAAAGGATAATTATGGATTTAACGGCGAGTTTTTTGGCAAGTGGTCTGCAGCTGCAGCGCTAAGTATCCGCTATCAGCCAAATCAGGCACTACAGGAAAAAATGGACAAAGCTGTAGGGGAATTAATTAAAACACAATCGACAGATGGATATATCACCACGTATAAAAAAGGGGATGAGTTCAAGTCGTGGGATGTATGGAACCAGAAATATGTTTTACTTGGTCTGATTGCCCAATATGACTTATCCGGAAATAAGGAATACCTGAATGCAGCAATAAAAAGTGCGGATCATCTTATGAGTTGCCTGGGTCCTGGTAAAATTAGCCTGGAAGAATATGGGTACCCTGCTCATAAAGGTGGTTGTAATTATTCAATCCTCGAGCCGATGGTATTACTATATGAACGCACAGGTGAAAAACGATATCTGAATTATGCTAATTATATTGTTGAATCCTGGAGTAAACCCAGTAAGTATACAAAAAATGGGGTTCATTTTATAGAAGATATAGAAAAGGGTGTTCCCTTAATAGAGTCAGAAGTAATCCATGCATACACTTTGATGTCCAACTTCGAAGGGTTATGCGAATTATATCGTACAACAGTAAACCAGCGTTACCTCAAAGCATGTATTAAGCTTGGGAATAAAATAATAAAGGATGAACTGATGATTAATGGTTCAGTTTCTAATCATGAGTCGTGGTGTAACGGTGCAATAGAACAAACCGAGATGTTAGAAACCCCGCAAGAAACCTGTGCAACAGCCACCTGGATAAAGCTATGCTACCAGCTATTGCAGTTAACTGGTGATTCAAAATGGGCCGATCAAATGGAAATTTCACTTTACAATGCTTTGTTGGGTGCTATGATGCCTAAAGGTGAATGGTGGGCTTACAATACTCCCTTAAATGGAGAGCGGGTGCCAAGCCACCAACAAGGTCTAAATCTAAGCTGTTGTGTTTCCAACGGTCCCCGGGGATTATTAATTACTCCCGAGTGGGCGGTCATGAATGATTTAAATGGCGGCCCGGTTATTAATTTATATGCACCTGGAACTGCATCCTTTAAACTCCCCAATGGAAAAAACGTTTCCATTATCCAGGAAACAGATTACCCGGTTAATAATCTGATCAGTCTGAATATTCAACCTGAAAATGCATCCACATTTGCATTAAAACTGAGAATACCCGAATGGAGCAAACAAACCGTTCTTAAAGTGAATGGCGAAACGGTTTCGTGCATACCCGGTTCATATGCAAGTATTAAGCGCATCTGGAAGAAAAATGATAAAGTCACCCTGGAACTTGATCTTCGGGGAAGGATTATCCGTGCTCCGAGTGGCGCTCCACAACAGGCAATTATGAGAGGTCCTGTTTTATTGGCAATGGATAATCGCCTGGTTCCGGAACAGGATAGTACGGTATGGTTAATATCACAGCCTTATAAATATGAAAACCTGATTTCAGAAAAAGGTAACGGTTACATCCTTCCAAAATATAATTTTCCACCTGCTGGTGAGGATGGATATTTAGATCTTAAACCGATAGCTTCTCCGGATAAAAATATCAGGATGGCTTTTGATGTTTCTTTTATTGTTCGTCCATGGCATTTTTTCCTTCATCATCAAAAGCATATCATCATGTGCGATTTTGCATCTGCCGGGAATGAGTGGAGCACCAAAAATTTATTCAGGGTATGGCTTCCACAACCCTTCTTTTTGGGAAAAGTATATACCGAGGGCGCCGGAGAAGTGCTTTCACAGCATCCTGATCCAAGAAATGTTGTTCCGCAATATATCTTGAAAGCAATGGAAACAAAGTAGATTAAGTCATTATTAATTTATTCGACCATGTCAATGGGATCAACAATAGCGTGGGTCGCATTAAAATAAATGTAAAAAGTATGATTCTCAGAACAATTCGTTTTTTAAGGTTAATTTTAGGACTGTTATGTTACTTTTTGGCAATCCATTGCGTGCAGGCGCAGACTGATTCGCTGAAGACAGGTTTTCTCAATCCTCCAGATATTTCAAGACCTGGAGTATATTGGTATTTCATGGATGGAAACACAAGTCGCGAAGCCATAACTACCGATTTGGAATCAATGAAAGCAGTCGGCATTGGGTATGTTCTTTTTTTGGAAGTGAATGTGGGTGTTCCGCGTGGCAAGGTTGATTTCATGAGTGATAAGTGGCAGGATTTGTTTGTTCATGCGGTTCGTGAATCCGAAAGACTGGGAATCAGGCTCATAATGGGGGCTGGTCCAGGCTGGAATGGTAGCGGTGGTCCCTGGGTAAAACCAGAACAATCGATGATGCATTTGGTGGCCAGCTCCACTGAGGTGAAAGGCCCATCTGTTTTCCATTCCATTCTTCCAAAGCCTGAACCTAGAAAACCCTTTTTCCCTTTTGGAGAAGAGAGTCTTACGAAAGAACTTAAACAGATTCGCAATGGATGGTATGAAGATGTGGCTGTTCTGGCTTATCCCACCCCTAAAATCGGTCAGACAATTACTGATATAGATGGGAAAGCACTATATTATCGGGCTCCCTACTATGGCTCACAGCCAAGTTTTAATCAATATTTTCAGGCTCCGGCATCTTTTCCGGAAGTCCCGGAATCAGCCATAAATCAGTCAATGATGGTTGATCTCACTCAATTTCTCCAACCCGACGGAAGCCTCCAATGGGAGGTGCCGGCCGGACAATGGACTATCCTACGATTGGGCAAACGCAACAACGGTTCGGTTACACGGCCGGCTCCGGAACCCGGATTGGGATTTGAATGCGATAAATTTGATACTGTAGCTTTCGACACTCATTATAATGCATACATAGGAAAGCTTCTGAAAAAATTAGGTCCAACACAATCCGCTTCAGATGGTGGCTGGAAAATGATGCACATTGACAGTTGGGAAGCGGGAGGCCAAAATTGGACGGGTGATTTCCGTGAGCAATTTAAAAAACGGAGAGGATATGATCCGTTAATGTACCTGCCAACTTATACCGGACAGATTGTCGGCAGTCTCGAACTGAGTGAGCGTTTTTTGTGGGATATGAGGTTGACTTCGCAAGAACTTATCATTGAAAACCATGCCGGGCGGTTGAAAGAGCTTGGCAGACGCAACGGCCTCACCCTTTCGATTGAGCCATATGCCGTAAACCCAACAGCCGACCTTGATTTAGGAAGTGTTGCTGATGTTCCGATGTGTGAATTCTGGACCGATAAATTTGGCTTCAATGCAGCCTTCTGTTGTGTTGAAGTAGCATCCATAGCGCACGTCCAGGGCAAACCGATAGTGGCAGCGGAAGCATTTACCTCTGATGGTAATGAAGCCTGGAAAAAATATCCCGGCAACATGAAAGACCAGAGTGACTGGGCCTTCAGCATGGGGATCAACCGGTTTATGTTTCATACTTTTGCGCATAAACCTTACGGCGATGGGTTAAAGCCCGGTGTTACGATGGGCCCTTACGGTGTTCATTGGGATCGTAATCAAACCTGGTGGTCAATGGTTCCTGCCTATCATAAATATCTTACCAGATGTTCCTTCATTCTTTCACAAGGAACTCCGGTTGCAGATATTCTATACCTTACGCCAGAGGGTACTCCGCATGTTTTTCGTGCACCTGAATCAGCAATGGATGGAACTGAAGTATTGCCCGACAAACGAGGTTATTCATTCGACGGTTGTTCCCCTCTATTGTTGAAAAAAGCTGAAGTGCGCAACCATCGTATTGTTTTCCCGGGCGGCGCTTCTTATCGTGTGTTGGTTTTACCCGATGTTCAAACCATGACACCTGTATTATTATCCAAAATTGCATCTCTGGTCAAAGCTGGAGCTACGATCATTGGTAATCCTCCATTGAAATCACCATCGCTTGTTAATTATCCTGAGTGTGATGAGCAGGTGCGGACTATGGCTACTAAGTTATGGGTCAAAAAACTGATATACCCTGCCCGGACTCCTGTTTCCAAACTCCCATCCGTTTCGGGAAAGTTGGTTAGTGAGCTTTATCCACCTTACGATTCAACAGCAACATTGCTAAAGAAACTCGGTGTCAATCCCGATTTTACAGCCTCTGGATCGATAAGATATACACACAGGTCGCAGACGGATCGCGAAATCTATTTCATATCGAATCGCACAGACCAGTCGGTAGAGGATGTTTGCCTTTTTCGGGATGGCACTTTAAAGGCTGAATTGTGGGATGCAGTGACTGGAGAAATCCGTTCTTTAAACATCCTTAAAAAAACAGAAAGTGGCATATCCATCAACATAAAACTAGATCCATCGCAAAGCTTTTTTGTTATCTTCAATAAGTCGAACAGCACTAAATCTAAAGAATTTAAAAATCTGAATAATTTCCCTGAAAAATATTCGATAATGACTTTGGATGGATCTTGGACAGTGGCTTTTGATACCGTCTGGGGTGGTCCTAAAAAGGTTGTTTTTGATACTCTAACCGATTGGACAAAAAGGCAGGAGGATGGAATTCGCCACTATTCCGGTATTGCCAAATATTCCAAAACATTTGACATGCCAAAAAATTCCAATTTATTGAATAAATCGGGACTCTATCTGAATCTGGGGATTGTAAAAAACATGGCGAGGGTAAGATTGAATGGCAAAGATCTTGGGGTAATCTGGACCTCTCCCTGGCAGGTGAATATCTCTGGTGTGGTTAAGGAAAAAGGTAATATAGTTGAAATTGAAGTCGCCAACCTTTGGGCGAACAGGCTAATCGGTGACGAGGCGCTTCCTGATGATGGGGTAAAGGACAACAAGTGGCCTGACTGGCTTCTGAATGGTACTCCACGACCCAGCAACCGTTATACCTTTACCACCTATCATTTTTACAAAAAAGATGATCCACTGATGGAATCGGGACTGATAGGACCAGTGAGGATTATTGGGGAATGAATAAAATAAAAGTTGATGGAAAGTTTATTGACTGGAATAATGTTTCTACTGTTTTCAAAGACCATGTAGGTTGATTATTAAACAGTTGATTATGTTCTGAACGAAAGCAGCAATTATACGATATTGGAACCTATTGTTTTACTTTTGTTTAAGCCAAAGGATTGAGGGAAAGCATTATGGTATATGAAAAGATGCTATAGCCTAAGTCTTGAAAGCACCTATAATATAATAAATCCTTTTTGTTAAAATATTTTAATCATATATATCATGATAAGAGGTTTGAAAATAATAATTGTTCAGTTAACCCTTTGTTTGGCTTTTGTGAATTGTATGCAAGCCCAGGAAAATCTAATAAAATATCAAGTCAATAAAAACGGATACTCCATTTCAATCAAACCAGAGTGGAATAATACACTTAAAATGCCACGCATGAGTTATGTAAACGTAGTAGATTCTGTTATTTATGCCGAAAATTTTAACAGGGGAATCAAACGTGGCAATACAATTTTGGTGACTGGAGATAAACCACGATTTGCTATTATGAACAATCTCAATCAGGATAAACTAGACCCGGATTTAATGAAATTGGGTGATGGCATGATCAGAATAAAAATAGATGGACAAGAAGAATGGTTGCATCTTCAAAAAAATATAAGCGTTGTATTTAATCCAGGCTCAACTGAATATAACTGCACGCTTAATTCTTTTACCGGACTTAAAATCCATCTATTAGTATCTCAGGCTCAAGATTGGGGTGCTGTTATAAAACTTACTTGTTCGAATATTTCTGATCAAAATATCAAATTAAATGCAGGGCTACTGTATGGAGGATTTAGAATTTGTGGTAGAACAGTTGATGCTTATTATTTTTCACCTGATGCAAAGGAAGATTTGAGCAAAAATAGATTGGATACAATTAAAAATGCGACACAGATTTCTTCGGCTGATACTCCGGATAAAATAATTATTTATCAAATCTCCGGTAATGCTCCAGTAATAAATGGTGGCAAAGTACTCTATTCACAAGAATTAATGATTAAGGCTGCGGAAAGTAAAGCTCTTTATTTTGTAGTAGATAAGTCATTAGAAAAATATAGTCGATATAATACAATGACTTTAGCCAATGCTGATAGTTTGATTCAAGAAAGTAAGAATTATTATGAAAATATTTTACGAGCTTATACTATTTCTACACCCAATAAGACGCTTGATGCAGGGTTTAAAACAGCAGTTTTAAATTTTGATAATATTTATGCCGAAAATGCCTGGCTTGAGGGTGTACATTGGTGGTCAGCATACTGGACAAATAATTACCAGATTTCTGCTGCTATATCATTGGGTCAGATTGTCCAGGCTAAAAAAGCACTGGATTATTTTAATTCTACAGAAAATGGACCTGCACCTGTATTAACGCATACCGGCAACCCTGTTGCAAATTCATGGGCAGATGGTTTGCCCTATTATTTACATCAACTCATTCAATATTACAACTATACGGGTGATATTGATTTATTGAAAAAGATATGGCCGAAATTAACTATCTCAATACCTAAATTTTTCGCACTTCGTGATCCTGATAACAATGGCTTACTAAATTGGCATTTAGGTGCCAATTCATTTTTGTATCAGGCCGATCATTTAGAAATGCCCGGAGACGCTGCATCACCCAGTTTAATGATTGCCGGGATGCTCGATAAAATGTCTGTAATAGCTAAAGAAATTGGCGAAGATGATGATGCAAATAAATGTAAATCATTGTCTGAAAAAATGTATGTAAATCTTAATAAAATTCTATGGGATAGTCAAAACGGAGCATTTTATAATCATAAAGATCTTCAAAATATATATCATTCATCCCACTATTATACTGATCTTGTTTTTCCAACATTGTATACCAATTTACCCAAAATGATTGGATGGCAGAGTTTAGAATATTTATACCAGACATTATGGATAAATAATTATAAAGGCGAAAAGAGTTTAATGCGTGTTGGAGATTTTAAGCCATCGATTTTTGGTAACGATAATGTGATGCCCGTCCAGATGTCAGAAGCTGCCAGGGCTTATTTTAAAGAGGGTGATTTTGATAAAGGGATAAAATTAATGGAATCTGTAGCTCTGGCAAGTACAGTCTTTACAGAAGCCCCTGGCAGCTTTCCCGAGAGGATGGGTGATGATGGGAAAGGAGAAGCAAATTACCTTTTTGGTAATCCAATTGGATCCTTTATTTATACTACTATTAATGGGTTATTTGGCATTGGTCTTTCTGATAATGGCAAGAGATTTGAATGGGCCCCGTCTTTTCCTGTAAATTGGGATCATGCTAATTTGCTTTTACCTTATGCAAAAATTGACTTTAAAAAATATTCTAAAGCTTCGAATGTTTATTTAGAATACAAAGTTGTACACGATAAACAAAGAGAGCTAAAATTTACTTTGTTGGTTGAACCATGTGTAATAAACAGTATTTATTGTAATGGAAAAAAGGTCAATTATTCTATATCAAGTGGTCTTGAAAAAATGAAGGTTGTATTTATTGGCAATGAGAGTTTAAGTCATGAAATATCAATTCAATATAAACCGATTAAAATAAAATTAACAGGTAAAAATATATTTTATGCCAATGCAAAAGTGCAGTGGGAAGGAAATTTTGATATAGATTCTTTGTATGACCCACAACATGTTTTTAAAAATTCTGTAATTTTAAAAAAGTCATTAAAAGCTGAGATAAATAGTAATAGTACAGGTTGTCACTCTGTTTTTGTTAAACTTAAAAATCTACCCGTTATTTATCCTTTATATTTTGAAATAAATAAAATTCATTGCAAAGAAGCAACTTATGATGTTACGACAAAAAAAATCCTTTTAAATCTTGCATCATTTACACCAGCATTGGAAAATAAAATAACTACACTTAAAATAAATTTGTTGGAATATACTAAGCGTATAGATTTAAGCAAGGATAAATACAGTTCCAATGCTTTAGTGGAATTACCCGGAGTGAAAATGTTACCCGATGGAGTATATGAAATCCAATATTCTTTAATCGCTGATGGAAAGAAAGTTCAAGGGGAAAGTGAATTTATTCACATTAAAGGAGCAAATGAAGTTTCAAAAGCTGAAATGCTTTTGAACAAGAAAGCACGCACTATAAATATAGATATATCTAAATATTACAACACAGATACAATATTTGCATTTACTGAATGGAGGTATGCCAATATAATTTTGGACAGTAATTATTTTTCTAAAATAAATAAAGCTTCGAAGAACATTTTTAATGATTTTAAGCTTTCGAAAAATCGTTTAAATATGGCAATGGTTAATTATGGAATGTCAAATACATCCACCTGTGAAACGCGGAGAAGTCGGTTTCCTGAAAGTTTAACTTTTCCTGTAAATGAAAAAAGTCTGATGGTTTCCCTGCTTTTTGTAAATGAAATTCAGCCGAGATTAACATTTTCAAATGTTGGTGAATTGGTGTTGACATATATAGATGGTGAAATTCAAATTGTCCCATTGATAGTTGGTGAAAATGTTGATGCCTTGCCCAAAATCTTTGCTTCTGAACTAATACCAATAAAAATGAATAATACTGATTGTGCTAAAATATATACTCTTCCTGCAAATCCTGATAAAATGTTACAATCTGTAACTGTAAAATTAAAGGCTGCAGATATTGAAATGGGAATAATGGGAGTCAATGTAATCTCTTCCAGAAATAATTGAGTATGGTAAAAAGTATAGATGAACCCTGGAATAGTCGCATATGAGGAGTAAATGAAATAGGTAAGTCTCGCACGTGTTTCGCACGTGTCTCGCACGTGTCTCGCACCATTAAGCGAAACACGTGCGAAACATGTGCGAAAGAAGTGCGTAACATGTGCGAGAAATGGGTAAGTCATATACCTGTCTTCCCCAAATATCTTCTAAGCGATCAGCCTTTCATATGAAAAGGATTACAGATTTTTCTGGCATTTACGGTAAAGTTGCTACTAATGAGTTATTTGCAAATTTGAATTACTAAGTTACAAGTTAGGATTATTCTAATCAATTGAATTTGTTTCGAATTATAACCTGACAGAAGTGATTTTATTCATAACTTTAACAGGAGTTTTTGGGGAAAGGGAAAAAGAATGATATGTTTATTAATTCGCCTGATTTAATGCCTACACTTCTTGGTTTATGTGGATTTCAGATTCCAAAGACTGTAGAAGGGGCTGATAAATCGTCAGTTATGAAAGGACAAACGAAAGATACGACTGATGCTGTGCTGATTGCTTGTTATCACGTTTTTGGGCAATGGTCACTCAACCTTGGAGGAAGAGATTATCGTGGTGTAAGGACTAAACGGTATACCTATGTGAAAGATTTATCGGGACCCTGGTTAATGTTTGATAACCAAAAAGATCCGTTTCAACTGACTAATCTGGTGAAGGATAAGGAGTATCAGCAGATAAAAAATGACCTGGAAATAAAATTAGTCCAATTATTACATAAAACCAACGATAAGTTTCTTCCCGGCAGGGAGTACATCAAAAAGTGGGGGTATGTGATCGATGAGAAGACAGGTAACATTCCCTATGTTAAAATCAATTATCAGGGTTTGCCCATTGAATAATTAAAAAGGATAAATAAATTAAAATAAAATATTTTTCGACTTGACCCTAACCTTATTATAATAAAATCAACAATTTATGAGACATTTTTTTAAAATTTATCAGAAAATTAGTTTTTGCTTTTTTTTGCTTTTTCTATTTTTCGGATTGTATATTCAGGGATACAGTGCCGTAAACGTAAATATTCGGTATTCCGGACTTACCATTAATTATTCAGGTAATGCAGGGCAGGTTATTCTGATTGGCTATCCGGTAAACACACTTTTGTTTCAGCCAGTAGATAATAATGAAAATTTTCAGTTTACAGATATAGCTCACAAGCAGCCTTTCCTGGGTTGGATGGCCAATTCCGATCAGAATAATAAGGTTCAAAACAACAATTTTCCTACAGGGTATACTATATCCGGATGCTCAGATATTTTAGCGCAATCCTTTGCACCAACCGGTCTGATGTGTGGATTACTCTCTCATCCTGAATTGTCTCTGATCACTAATCCGACACCTGATTTTGGGTGGATTGTGAATTCTGATAAACCTGGTGATTTTCAGATAGCCTACCAAATCATGGTTGCATCATCAATTGAATTATTGAAAAATGAGACGCCTGATCTGTGGAATACAGAGAAAGTTGTATTCGGACAGTCGATTAATATCAAATATGCAGGCAAGCCACTCTCATCCAATGCCTCCTATTGGTGGAAGGTGAAAACGCTGAATAAATTGGGTGGAGAATCGGGATGGAGTAATATTCAAAAGTTCAATACTTCCGATTTAAATGCAACCAAAAAATGGCCAGGTGAAAGCAAATGGGTCAAATTAACAGATGACAAAGGAGATAAATTCTGGACATTCGAAAACCGTCCACCGATTATCTACCATCCGGTAAAGCCAATTAAACAAATTGTAAGAAAGAATGGTACCCATTTTTATGATTTTGGACTATCGGCATTCTCAACGCTAGATATAAACCTGACCTGGAACCCAATAGATGGGAATAAGGAACAAAAGATAATGAACATAAATATCGGAGAAAAAGCTGTTGGCGACTCAATTGACCAGAAACCTGGTGGAGGAGTTATTTTCAGAACCTATCCATTAACAATAAAGCCAGGTACTCATTCGTATTCACTTGAAATACCACGTTTTGTTGCCAAATATCCATACAGCCAAGTAATGCCATTGGAAATGCCTGAGGTAATTCCATTCAGGTATTGCGAGTTAATAGACGAAGGAGAAAATATTCAGGTAAATGATATAATTCAGAAAGGGCTTTATTGCCTCTTTAATGATCAGGCATCCAGTTTTTCCTGTTCCGATGATCGGTTAAATTCAATTTATGATTTATGCAAGCATTCAATAATAGCCAATACTTTTAACGGTGATTACGCCAATAGTGAGCGTGAACGAATGATGTACGAATCTGATTGTTACATTCAACAGATGGGGCATTATGCCATCGACCGTGAATTTGCAATTGCCCGCTACAGCCTCGAAAACCTGATCTATCACGCTACATGGCCCACAGAGTGGATATCACATAGCATTTTTATGGTCCGTGCTGATTATTGGAATACTGGAAACACAGATGTAATCCGTACCTATTATGATGATCTAAAAGCCAAAACAATGATTGCCCTTGAGACCGGAAATGGATTGATTAGCACACGAACCGGCCTTCAAACAAAAGAATTTCTGGAGTCAATCCATTTCAACGGCAAAGGATTAATAGATATCGTTGATTGGCCACATGGGGGAAGTACATTACCAGGTGGGGAAACTGATAATTATGATTTTAAGGATTTCAATACAGTCGTAAACGCTTTTTACTATAAGTCGTTAGTAAATATGTCGGAGATGTCGAAGGCAATTGAAAAACAGTCGGATGCCGATTTATTTAGTAAAAAGGCAAGTGTTGTAAAGATAGCTTTTAACCGATATTTTTTCGATAATAAACATGGATATTATGTTGATGGTATCGGTTCTGCTCACGCATCGTTGCATGCCAATTTATACGCGCTCTGTTTTGGTCTGGTTCCTGAAAAAAACCAATCTTCCGTTATAGAATACATCAAATCGAAAGGTATGGTTTGTGGTGTATACAGTAGTAATTACCTGATGGAAGCGCTCTTCAATTATGGTCAAACTGATTATGCCTTTAATCTTCTTACCTCTGATACTGACCGCAGTTGGCTGAATATGATCCGGGTTGGTACTACAATGACCACCGAAGCTTGGGACAATAAATACAAGTCGAACAATGGATGGAGCCATGCCTGGAGTGCATCTCCTGTACATATCATTCCCAGGAAAATTATGGGTATTGAACCTGCAGAGCCTGGATTTGGAAGAATTGTTATTAAACCACGTCCAGGATTATTGACTTATGCCAAAGCTAAATTACCAACAATAAGAGGCGAAATCTATGTCGATTTTATTCAAAACGTAAGTAAGTCATTCGAATTAAATGTAAATATTCCGGCCAATACCCAAGCGCAAGTGTATATCCCTAAAATTGCAGATCGTTACAAGCTCACACTTGACGGGAAAAAAGTGAATGGAACTGATAGTAATGATTATGTGTTAATTGACGGTCTGAAATCTGGAGCACATTCTTTTATCATCACTAAACTATAATATATCAGATGAAAAATATTGTAAAAAATTTAAGATGTATTTTTTTTATAATCTTAGTCTTTATAAGCCTGAAAAGCGTAGAACAAAATTACGCACAAGGAAAGAACGGTAAAAAAGTGTTGAAAGAAATGAATCTGATTAAAGTATGGTCAGGACATCCTGTAGGATTTAAAATTCTCACAACAGATAAATATCAATATGTTGCTTTCTATGATTCGTTAAGGAATATGTGTATAGCGCAAAGAAATATTGAAAATGAAAACTGGAAAATAACGAAATTGGCATCAGTTGTAGGATGGGATTCACATAATTATATTGATATGGTGCAAGACAAAGATGGTTACATCCATATTGCAGGAAATATGCATTGTGTACCACTTGTTTATTTTCGTTCAAAACGCCCTGATGATATAAATGATTTTGAAAAACTCTCTATGACTGGTGATCGTGAAAATAGAGTCACATATCCTGTTTTCTTCAATGATGCAAAAGGAAACCTATTCTTTCAGTATCGGGATGGTCAAAGCGGAGACGGCGTAACTTTATGGAATAAGTATGAGGAAAAAATAAAAAAATGGACCAGGGTATTTGATCATGGAATTTTTGATGGGGAAGGCGAAACTAATGCTTATTCTTCCAACCCCAGGTTGGGGCCAGATGGGTATTTCCATATTGCATGGATGTGGCGGGCTACTCCAATAGCAAATACCTGTCATAATCTTTCGTATATGCGGAGCAAGGATTTAGTGCATTGGGAATCAGCTCAGGGAAAGCCATTATCTCTTCCAGTAAAATGGAGAGATTCGAAAGTTTTTGTAGATCCTACTGGTCCATGGAATGGACTTATTAATTCTAATTTTTCTCTTTGTTGGGATAACAAGAAACGTTTGTGTATAACATATCATAAATATGATCGGGATGGTGTAAGTCAAATATTTGTTGCTCGTTGGGAAATGTCTGAATGGAAAATATCTCAAATATCCCAATGGAAAGATTACAGATGGAATATAGATGATAATGGATCCTTGGGAAGTAAAATAGGAAGTCTCGTTTTGAAACCTATTGGAAATAACAGGCTAATCGGTGAATATTACAATGAAAAATATGGAAAAGGATTGTGGGTAATTGACGAAAATAATTTTCGAATTATAAAAGATCTGCCGGGACAAAGTGATAATTATTTACCTAAAGTGCTAAGTGATCAAAAAATTCAAAACCAGGGAATGCAAATAAATAGAAGGACTGATAATACGGGTAAGTATATACTTCAATGGGAAACCTTTCCAACCTTTCAGGATAGGCCTAGAAATTCACCATACCCGGCACCAACATGGCTTAAAGTTATTCGATTATCAGATATTTAATCGTTTACACAAAATTATTCACAGGCTCTAAAATAGCTTTTGTTTATCTTGTTTCTCTTCTTCTTATTTCGTTCACTGCATCAACCATGGCCATAAATCCATCTACAGGGATATATTCAGGTATTGAATTCCCGGATCCAATACCATATCCTTTTGCTTTGTTTCGGAACGAAGTCCCTTTCTCCAACACTTCAATGTAAATATCGTCATACTTTTTCAAACATAAAGTATTTAGATCGATACCTCCGAATAATCCGATTTTGTGATTATATAATTCAATCCATTTATCAAAAGGTGCTATCTGATCTTCATTTGAATGCTTTGCGTCTATACCTATAGCTATGATATCATCCATGACATCAAATATACTTCCACAACTGTGTAATAAAAACTTCTTGTCTGCCGCATGAACTAAATCAATTACTCTTTTATACTGAGGCAAAATATGTTTTATAATTGTATCAGGTGATAACATTGTTGAAGTTTTATATCCTAAATCGTCACCCATTCTAAAAAATACAAAAATATCAGCGTAGTCTGTTATCATTTTTGACCATAGCGAGGCATATAAATTTCCAATTTTCTCAAATAAATCAGTAAACAATTCAGTATCCATGTATTGCATTATACACAATGGCTCGAAACCAACTAAATCCTGACTTGATTCAAAAATGCCATAGCCGCACCCTCCATATGCTTTCATACCTGATGGAAGTACAGCTCTAATTGCATCTAGATGTGGTTTGTAAGTATTCCAAAAAATAGTTGGAATTTCATCAAATGGATATTTGTTAAAATCATCTCTTGTCTGTATGGGGCCTAACATATTACCCATTATAGCTCCATGCCCAGGAAATATGTCGCAAATTGCTGCTTCAAAATCAAAAGCATCATAAGTCATATCACTCCAAAACCGTATAATTTTTTTATAATATTCTTCATAATCCTGTGTTTTATTTCCATATAATACAATTTCTTCTTTTATTGCCTTCGATATAAAAGGCACATCAATATGATGTTCATAAAGAGGCAAGCGCTTCGGTTTTTTATTATAAAGGACTTGCAGTATATTGTTATAATCCGGAATAAACTCTGTTTTCTTCATAAATAAAAGGTATTAATTGTGTTTACGTTATTTTAAAGGGAAGTCCTAATGATTCATTTTTATTCAAACTTACAAAAAAAACTTTAAAAACCCATTAAATGTCATTTGAAAATCTGTTATAAACTGCTTAATTATTTACACTTACTCACACCAAATAAAAAATCTATACCACATTCTAAACTTTACTATCTATTATTGACACAAATCCGTAATAAAAGTTATAAAAATCTATTGTTAACGGTGAATCAATTCCAGGAGAATTACAAAAAAAAATGTGCAACGTACAATGAATTAACACAAAAATATGATCAGAGAATCCATTATAGACTTCATTTCTAATAGAGATCTATTTATCCTAAAGCTTAATTTTCAAGAATGGGATATAAAAAAAATAGTGACAGACAAATCAGTAAGAAAATATTGATTATTATTGTATAACATATTCACTTCTATTAATGTGGTGTTGTTTCAACGAGATACTCAATTTTGGACTTAGAAAATATGTGTTATTTAACATTAAATATTAGGTAGTTATGGAAAATAAACTTTTGAAAGTACTTTGTATCGTATTGCTTTTACTGAATTGTTTTCAGAGCAAGGCTCAACTTCAAAAATCGTTTAAAACCCCTAAGGCTGAAAATAGGCCGAACTTAAATATTCATAGTTTTCCTCACGATCCAGCTAAACAAGATTCGATTTTGAATCAATATTTATTGAATGGGTATGGAGGTATGGCCACGAATGTAAGCTGGGCGAAGAATTACCTGAAAGATGATGCTGAGATGCAATCCTTGTTCAGGTTTGCAAAAAGTGCCCGGTCGAAAGGTATGAACGTTTGGTTGTATGATGAAAAACTCTACCCTTCAGGTATGGCTGGTGATTATATCCTGACCGAGCATCCTGATTGGGAAGTTGAAGGCTTATTGTTTAAAGACAGTTTGTTTCAGGGGACATCTAAGATTCATCAGAAGGTTTTGCAGGGAAAGCTTGTCGCTATTAAAGCGGTGCCGGTTATTAATGATAAAAACCAATTAGGAAAAAGCATTGATCTCAAAAGTTATGTTGTTGATAATGTTTTGAATTGGAATGTCCCTGCTGGAAAATGGAGAATTGTTCAAATAAGTACAAGTGTTTTGAGGGATGGTTTTCAGGCAGGAACTGAACGGGAAGGCATAATCCCTCATTCTACCAGTTTATTGATGCCGGAAGTAACACAAAGATTTATCGAACTGACACATAAAAAATATGCACAGGAATTGGGAGATAAGCTTGGAAGTTTGTTTTATTCGACTTTTACAGATGAACCCTCACTGATGGCACAACCTTTTGTAAATGTTGGTTATGGTATTTATCCATGGAAAAAAAATCTTTCAGTTGATTTTGAGAAATTCTATGGCTATAAGCTTAATGATAAATTGTTGCCACTCATGCTAGATGACGGAGCTGAAGGTCAGAAGCTGCGTTATCAATATTTCAGTCTGGTCAAAAATTTGATGAGCCAAAACTATTTCCATGCTATAAGGATGTATTGTGAATCCCAGGGATTTAAATCAGGAGGACACTTGCTACTCGAGGAGGCAATGATGGCCCATGTGAAACTTTATGGAGATATCATGGCCTGTTACCGGGAGCTGAATGTTCCTGGAATTGATGTCCTGACAGGTATGCCTGAATTAACGCGCCGGTATCTTTATTCTTCACGTCTGGCTTCTTCTGCTGCTGAACTGGAAGGTCGTGG
>Ga0209125_1001953_pt1 | contig 17302 bp, 17 predicted proteins | sample BarGraIncub1131A_FD_184503 | JGI IMG/M metagenome (GOLD analysis project Ga0209125, IMG submission 184503) | Arctic peat soil microbial communities from Barrow, Alaska - Barrow Graham LP Incubations 11-31A (SPAdes) (version 2) | ecosystem: Environmental > Terrestrial > Soil > Wetlands > Peat...
CCTGAACAATATAGCAACTCCGAGTATTGATCTTTCAAAACTTTCCAGGGCAGAAAAACTGACTCTATCAGTTTTTCTTGAAGGAACCAAATATGAAAATTCTTATCCACTGTGGGTATATCCTGCTAATGTGGAGACAAAAGTCCCAGCTAATATCCTGTTATCAAAAAAGCTTGATAAAACTACCATTTCAAAACTTGCAGAGGGTGCTCTGGTATTATTATACCCCGATTTTAATGATGTGAAGGATTTGTCAGTAGGAGGTTTGTTTATCCCTGATTACTGGAACTGGAGGATGTTTAAAGGTATCTCCGAATCGAATAACAGACCGGTATCACCTGGTACTTTGTCAATTCTTACTGATCCCAGGCTTCCTCTATTTAGTGATTTTCCAACAGAATTTCATACAAACTGGCAGTGGTGGCTTGTTGTTAAAAACAGTCGCCCGTTTATTCTCGATAATACCCCCAAAAATTATCGCCCTCTTGTGCAGGTTGTTGATAATATTGAAAGAAATCATAAGCTGGGATTAATATTTGAGTTTGCCGTAGGAAAAGGGAAACTGCTTGTATGCATGTCTGATCTGAAAGTTATTCAGAATAAACCTGAGGGCAGGCAGTTATATAGTGCTATTCTCAAATACATGGCTTCAGATAAATTCAATCCTGCCCAGAAGCTTAGTCCGGAAGAGGTTGTTGCGTTGTTCAGCACCAAAATTCAGACAAAAAGAATTACAGGGGTTAAGAATATATCATACTAGTAAAAAATGGTTAAGGTATTGACAGTATTAATTTGATTAGATTTTCTGATTTCATAACTTTATCCGTAATTACTCTTGATAAAACTTATAATTAAATCAAACTTAATAATCCAGATTGATGAAAACTTCAAGAAGAACCTTCGTAAAATCCGGTGCATTGATCGCGCTTGGCGCAGCGATTTTTCCCAGGGCAGCTTTTGCTTCAGCCAAGAAAAAGAGGATGGTTGGAATACAGTTATATTCTGTACGAGCTGATATGATGAAGGATCCTGTCGGATCCCTTACACAATTGGCCAAAATGGGCTATGTATATGTAGAACATGCCAATTACGTTGAAAGGAAGTTTTATGGCTTTTCTGCACCTGAATTCAGAAAGGTGCTTGATGGATTAGGGCTGAAAATGATCAGTGGTCATACAGTTATGGCAAAACAGCATTGGGATGAGACCAAAAAGGATTTCAGCGACAGCTGGAAATATACTGTTGAGGACGCAGCAACACTCGGTCAAAAATGGGTAATAAGTCCATTTATGGACGAGAGTATGAGAAAAACCTATGACGATTTCAAGATTTATATGGACGTTTTCAACAAATGCGGAGAGTTATGCAAAAAATCGGGAATGAAATTCGGATATCATAATCACGATTTTGAGTTCAGCCAGAAATTGAATGGCGAAAAAATATTCGACATTATGATGAAGATCATGAATCCCGATCTTGTTGCAATGCAATTAGATATTGGCAATCTTTATAATGGTGGGGCAGTGGCCCTTGATGTTATGAATCAGTACCCGGGAAGGTTCGAGATAATTCATGTTAAAGATGAAATAGAAGCTAAAGAAGGTAATGAAAAATATATAAGCACCATTCTTGGTGAAGGTATAGTAAACACTCAAAAGGTTGTGGATCTTGCCACAAAAAAAGGTGGGACCAAATGCTATATTATTGAACAGGAATCATATGGAGATAAAACCCCGATGTATTGCGCTAAAGCAGACCTGGATATAATGAAAAAATGGGGTTATTAAGAAATATCCAAAAAAACTATCCAAGGCACAGAGCGTCGACAAAGTTGATGCTATCACAGGAGCAACCTGGTCATACAATATCTTCAAAGCATCAGTAAATGATGCGTTGAAAGATGCAAAGTAGCGGGTTGGTTGTTTCTCTGGCATCAAAATTGCGGGGTAATTAAGTGATCAAAACCATGGGCCATGGAGAAACACACTTATAGGAGTTTTTTTGGTATTGTATTCCTTACAGCAGTATTATTTATTTCAGGTTGCGATAAACGGATAACTCAGGACCCCGGATATCTTGAAGGTGTAATTTCCATCGGACCAATTTGTCCTGTTGAAAGAGTTCCTCCTGATCCTGCCTGTCTGCCAACTGCAGAAACATACAAAGCATATCCGGTAAGCGTATTTTCTTCTGATGGGAGGAGAAAAATATTACAGTTAAATCCCTCATTGGATGGCTCTTTTATAACAGAGTTGGCTCCCGGCAATTACCTTGTTGTACTTGATAAGGCACAGAATTATATCGGTGGCAGTAATTTGCCGGTTGAAGTCTCAATAAGTACACAGGATAAAACTTTGCTCAATATAAATATAGATACAGGGATCAGGTGACTTTTGTCTGCACAGATTAAATCTGACTTTATTTCCAGTCAGAAGTTGAATTACTTTAAGTTTCATTTAATATCCTGATTGTATAAAACATCTTGATCACTTTTTTGTTTATTTGGGGAGCAACAATATTCAGATATTCCCAAAAATTGAAATGTTGACTATTTGAAGATATGTTTTAGATCATTTCTCTGGCTTAGAATTTATTTGTTCATGAAAAGGTTTTTATTCATTTCCCTTTTGTATCTGATTTCATTTTCTTTAATGGCACAGAAGGTGACCATTAAGGTGTTACAGACAAAAATTTCTGGCCGGACCGAATGGCAAATTCTTGATTCACAACATAAAACAATTTTTTCAGGGGTTGATTTTTTACGTGATGATTCCTTTACATTCAGTCTTGAGGCAAGTAAAAAATATTTTTTGAAGATCTCAGCCTTTGAGATCACCAATCCTGACACAGTTTTATATACTCTCATCCTGAATGGTGAACCTATTTTGCTCATTAAATCAGATATAGGTATTGGAGATCATCTTTTCCCTTTTTTTACAGGCGTACGAAATCTTGATACAAAGATTACCGGCGGTACGAATGCAGTTATTTCGGACTTTCCTTGGCAGGTTTATTATATTTCAGGGAATTTTCGGTGTGGAGGATCAATTATCAGTGGCAACTGGATTGTCACAGCTGCCCATTGTACCCAAACAGATATTGGGACTCCAATCCTGGCATCAGATATGTTTGTAAAAGTCGGAGCAAATAATCCATCCATTGCTCTTGATGGGAAACTGTATTCTGTAAGTGAAGTAATTGTTAATGCAGGGTTCGACAGTCAAACGCTGATAAATGATATTGCACTACTAAGACTTAAAGACACAATTAATTACCCAAATGCCACACCAATCAAGTTTATAACAGCTGCTGATGTTGCTGAGGGGGCAACAGTACCAGGAGTTATGACCTGGGTATCAGGATGGGGGCTGACCCATGTTAATCCGGATATTATCCCGATCAACCTGCATAAAATACAGTTGCCTATTATAACAAATGAACAAGCTTCCACAGTATGGAGTAGTATCCCTTCGACAGATATAATGGCCGGCTTTCTCAATGGGAACAAAGATGCCTGCAATGGCGATAGTGGCGGACCAATGATAGTTCCCGTTTTAGGGGAATACAAATTAGCTGGAATTGTAAGCTGGGGGAGTCCAAATTGCAGCTAATACGGAGCTTATACACGGGTTTCAGATTTTGAGGCCTGGATTCAGGCAAAAACAGGTATAACATATTTTAAACCACCTCCTCCGGTTGGAGATTCTTTAATTTGCCAGAGAACAGAATCAAGTCAATATTCAATAGGAACCTATCCGGGGGCCACAGCTTACGAATGGAAAATCTTACCTGCATCTGCCGGTGTCATTTCAGGAAATTCAGGAAATGCCTCGGTACTTTGGAATATAAGTTACACCGGACCAGTAAATGTGATAGTAAGGGTAACTGTTAATAAAAAAGTATCAGATTGGGCAAGACTGGATGGGAATGTAGTTCCCAATACTAAACTGCTCAGCCAATCTGTTGATACTGCGGTATGTGCTGGACAACCTGTTAGTCTTAATGCCGTTGCCGAAGGGCATGATTTAATCATTAAATGGACTAAGAATGGTCAGGTTATTCAGTCAGGATTCTCGGGAAAACATAGTATTCAAAGTACAACAATCAATGATTCAGGTGATTATAAATTTGAAATAACCGGTTCTTGTGGTGCTATAATATCTGGCGCAATTAAACTTACTGTTTACCCCCTGACGAGGATAACCTTTGTATCACCGGCTGTTGAGGTCGCATTTGGAGGTGATGTAACTCTGGAGGTTAAATCAGATGGGCATGACCTGACATACCAATGGCAAAAAGATGGAACATTGCTTGATAATAGCATTTCCTCCACGTTATTGTTGCAGAACGTAAATGCCACCAACATTGGTCTTTACCGGACTACTGTTTCAGGTACCTGTGGAATTGAGATAAGCGATTCAGTCTATGTTTATGTGAAAAAAACAAATTATTCGGCAGAACCGGAAGTATTTGCCTGGCCGACTATTACAAGCAATGAATTTACAGTGGCACTAAGTACTGATATAGTTTATAATGTTCAAATATTTAACTCGAGTGGACTGAAAATCAGGGAACTGAACAATTGTCAGTATCAGACTATTTTTAATATAAGTACCCTGGCCAATGGCGTTTACATAATCGAGGTCTATAATAAAGATTTCAGAAAAGCAATTAGAATTATAAAAGAATAAGACCTTTCCGAAAGTACTTTTTTGCCGTCAGGATGTCAGAACTCCAGGGCTCCAGGACACATTAAAGATGTATAATTATAGATAAGCTATCTGGGAATCTTTGTGTCATTCCGTAAATATACATTGGCTTCAATGGCTTCTTTTAAAAACAGGGTTCTGGGAGAATTATAAAAATACTTAAAATCATCAGGAAAAGATTGAACAGGTTTCTCCATTCCTGAAACCTTTGGTCTGAATGTGTCTCTCCATGTCAGAACATACCCTACAGGGTATTTGCTTACAACGGGTAAAAGTACTGAAGACCACCAATCCGGCATTCCTCTGCGTTCACCAGTTTCACTTAATGCTGTCAGTTTATTTCGGGTTATGGCCTCCCTGGTAACAAAAGCTAAAGCATTGTCGAGTTCTCCGCCAAACTGTTCGCCACGGTCATACATATCCAGCGAAAGCATGTCAATAATGTCATCGCCTGGGTATCCTTTCATATATTGTTCCAGACTTGTTACCCGGTCGGTATTATACGCATATAGTATATTGTGAATGTTCTTTTTATCACGGAAGAAATTTACAGTATAACGCCACAGGGCTGAATATTCCTTGTCGGTACAAATGTTGGTACCCCACCAGAAAAATGAACCGGAATGCTCGTGAAATGGTCTGAAAATAAAAGGGATCGGTAATCCTTTGTCGTCTTTTAATCCGATGAAAAAAGTAGCAAGCCGTTCCAGCCATGTATTAAACAACTCATTATACTTTCCCCCGGGAAGAATAGAGGCCACCACCTCTTTTGAACTGACATCCCAGGCTGTTCCCTTCTGCCTGTTGGTAAGATTGTCTTTGTTCTGCATGGTAAGCGGGTTATTTGCATGCCAGCTGAGAGTAATTACTCCTCCGCGTCTATAATGAACTTTAATTTGTTCCGCAATCTGGATAAAGCTTACAGAGTCGAGACTTCGTTCATTACCAAGTTCAATGTGACCCAGTTCAAAACCCGCTACAGCGGGATAGTCGCCAACGGATTCTTTTGTATCCGAACGATCCTTCTCATACCACCAGTTATAACCGTACATCAGGTCATCCTGGTGGCCATACATAACTCCTTTGTTCTTAAGTTTGCATAACGACTGGAAGAGTATCACAGTCTCTTTGGTGGCTTTTTTATCTGCCGGTACCGGAAGTTTCTGTCCAAAACCTGACAGAGTAATTAAAGTAAATAGAAATGTCAGTTTTAAGATTTTCATATTCTGAAAGATTAAAAAAAAAATCACATAAATTTTAAGTAAATTACAGTTATAACGATTCCAACTTTAAAGATAATATATTTTACTGTTTCACGTTGAAAAGGTATTTTGGATAAATAAAATTCTCATTTTATGTCAGTAATAAATAACAAATCTTCAAATAAGTGAATCAATCCTGAATTTTTATCACTTTATACATTCTGTTTGTCAAAATGCAATTATTAGCATAAATTTTAGCTAAGCAATCTTATTTATATATTTATAAGTCTGATTATCAATATATTTAGTATTTAGACAATGTAAATTTTGTCAGATCTTTCCGATTTCTTCATAAAACATGCTCCATTTTTGACGAAGCTTCATTATTCTGCCGTTAACAGTTTATTCCCGTAATTATTCGTCCGATTTTCAAAGACAAAGTATAATCAAACATATCCCAATTCCCCACGAATTGGGCTTTTGCTGCTTGCCACGCATGATATTTAGCTCTACTTTTACCATGAAGATTATACTTAAAAAATATGGAAGCTATTTCAGTTTTACAAAGAACAGGCAAAACTGCCGACAGAAAAGTCAGGACAAATTTTAACAGTCCAAAACCTTCGTCTGAAAAAATTAAGAATAAAAAGGTTATTGACAAAATGGTCACAGAGGGTGATGAAACCTTTTTTGATTATATTCAATGGCATGGTCTTGCAAATGAAGCCAATTTACTTGTACTCTCTTCGAAGAGCCATTATTATTACGATTCGGAAGAATTAAAAGATGTGACGACTTTAATTAATCTTAAAAAATTGAACCTGATAAAACATTTGGATGAGTTTTTACACACTGTATGTTATGGTTTATCTCCGAAAACTAACTTTATTGGATGCTTTTCTGATAGTAAATCTCAAAAGGGAATCAGCCTGACTTCCAGGATGTATAAAAAATTCATTAATTTTTTGGATTCAAGGATTGATATTGAGATTGATGGTAAGGATATCTCAAAACTTCTTGAATCGCACGGATTCAAGATCATTGATATGACAGAAATTAACGGGTTGACATATTTCAGGACTCAAAACTATAGAGCTGCAGTATAAAAATCTGATTTTTTTTTTGAATATAATAACCTCCTGATCTTTTAGTTAGAATCACCTGCCAGCCGGATATCTTTAAAAAAGTTATCCGGCTTTGTTATTTTAATAAGACCATCAGGATTGAGACTGATCTCAGGTGTGTTTTTTGTTGATTAGTTGAAATACTGTTTATAAAAAAACGTGAATTTCAATTACTTAAAATAAGTTAAAGTGTAATTTTGTATATATGGAATAGATTTTATTTAATCGCAAACAGACAATTAAACAGACCGAATTGAATCAAACTTACAGAATTCATGGTTTTGCATTGCGAAGAAATCTAAAGAAGAAAGTATTTCTTACTTTTCTATTGTTATCATTTATATTCAGGGTAGCTGCACCAAGCTGGAAATCGGTTACAATTTTTAACTTTTTCCCAATAGAACCATATAAACAACTTGTGCTTGCAATAGGAATAGTAGAAACCAAAGGAGACACCCTGGCCTACAATCCTGTTGAAGAAGCTGCAGGATACTTTCAAATAAGGCCAATCAGACTTCTGGATTATAATAACCGGACGGGAAGCACTTATACAATGAAGGATTTATATAATTATGAAATTTCTGAAAAAATATTCTTATACTTCGCCGACCTGATTGGACCTTATGATTTCGAACAGATAGCCAAAAGATGGAATGGATCAGGCCAGCTGACTATTGATTATTGGAAACGGATCAAAGAAAAACTTTAAAAGAAGACAGGTTTTTAGCATATGATCAAATTGAATATATAAAATAATGCTGTCTTTAACCCGGGTGAGGCTTGGATCGGCAACTGAAATCATGAAAACGGGATGATTTTTATCTATTATATCTTGCAGTTAGTCAAAATGGCACTTTAAAAAAAGTTCTAAAAATTAAATGATTAAAAATTTCTATTACATTCATTATCTTCGCTTTAAGTTTATTAAATCTGTCTGATTATACGGATTTCCCTAAGATTAGTTGTAAATTTTATCTTCTTTTTGACGAACTAACCCAGTTTGTTTATTAGTAATGAATTCCAAGAAATATTCGTCAGGATTTATACGATAAAGAAATTTATTCGTGGCCCATTTTCCCTGTATCCGGATTTTCCGGGCTTGACACAAGTACATATAAGGTCTACTTTTATAATGAAAATTTAGCGCATGAAATGAGGGAATAAAATTTCTTAATCTTTTTAATCATGAGAAAAGTATTTCTGACATTGGTTTTTATTTTTATCGCTCATATTTGTGGCGCTCCGAAAATTGATTTCAGGGTGGAAATGCTCAGATTCAGATCATTTTCGGAGTTCTTTTACAGCAGGTTCCAGGAATCTGAATATTCAAGGTTTATTAATGATCTTGGATTCAAGGAATCAGGTAACAACTGGTTATCTATTAACAGGATAGGTTGTTTCGGAGAATGGCAGTTTGTAGAATCTACCTTGAAGTATCTTGGATACAAAAAAATAACCCTTAAAAAGTTTATAGCGAATCCGGAAATTTTCCCCAGAGAATTGCAGATGAAAGCATTAAAGACTTTGATTAAGGTAAATCTTAGTTTTTTAATGGATTATGAACATTTTATAGGAGATTCAATCAGAGGTGTCGTAATAACAAAATCAGGAATGATAGCTGCATCACATCTGGGAGGAGCAGGCTCATTACAGAAATTTCTTGATTCAAATGGGAAGATAAACAAGGAAGATGTTCTTGGGACATCAATATTTGATTATCTGAAAAAATTCAGGTATTATGATTTGGAGTAATTAACGATAAAGTCGAAAAAACAAAGCTATGAAAATGATTTATCGCATTACTTCAAACGAGACAGGAGTTGTCGTATTAAAAAAAAGAAAAATCGCCAAAGCATTCCGATGGTGGTTACGTGAAAACGGATTCACTTACAATTCCACTTTTTATTTCAATTGAATCATTTTGACGATCCCCTGAATCTTTGTATCGGGGTTTCTTTATCTCTGATAGCTCAGGAACCCCTTAAGAGCTCTTCAGCCTCACGCCAATCTGCTTCCGGAGTACCATGTTCGCCCCGGGCAATACGCTCATAATAGATTTCCCTCGCTTTTTCACGTATCTCTTCTTCACTGGGCACATATTTACCTGAAGCAACTTTCTTACTCTTCAATGCTTTCCCGGCATCAGTTGTTTTCTTTGGTTTGACGATTGCTTTTGCTTTTGTAGTTTTCATTGTTTCCCTATTTAAATTGAATTATACAATTACTTAATATATATCAGGCATATATCAAATCCAAATTCCAAAATATTTATTTATTCAATTTTGTAAAGATCTATTTAAGTCTGACAAGAACAAATAACAGACGTATTAAATGCATGGTTATCATTTCACCTCCTCATCATTTCTTTTTTCAACTACGATTGTGCAATTTGTTGCCAGGGCGGCTAATGTACCGACTGCGGCAAAAATAGGAGCCAAAACAACTCCGATGGCACCAATTGTAAGGGGAAATTCGATAATGGTTTCGTCTTTATCATTTTTAATAATTATCCTTCTGGCATTTCCTTCTTTAATTATCTCCTTAACCTTCGTTAAAATCTCATCGCCGGAAACTTTAAACGATTCATGATTTGGCTTCTCTTTTTGTGACATCTTAACTTATTTTATTTGATATCAAAATTAAACTTTAGTTTAGCGTTAAGCAATTTTATTTTCCTGATCAGGGAAGAAGTTAAAAAGAAGGCGACACTTGGTGTGTAAGTCATATGTCTGAAAGACAAAGTATCTAGAGTATACTTTTTGTGAAAGGTAAGTGTCGCCTGGAGAATCTTTATATATTAAAATAATTATATGCTCAGAACAGTTTCCCAAATTTATGCCAATTGAATTAAATATCAAAATTTATTTTTTTAAGTGTAAATCAGGGTCCTGCCATGGCAAGCTTTGAAATTGTTTATGACCAGGGATATTATTCAAATCAACATGAAGAAATTTACTGAACTGATAGGTTTGTATGAACAAATTGAAGAGTTTTATTAGAGTAATCAGTTCAATATTCCCTGGTACTTATAAAACATTTACCTTTTATTATTTGTATATTATTAATGAGATAGATTTTAAAATAAATTCATAAATTTAAAATATTTGATAATATGTTAACGTTAGCGTTCATTGCCAGAAAGAATATTTATAAAAATGATCCCCTCCGTAAAACCCAGTTTTAGTCCAGACAACTTTAGTTTGACGGCAGAGGGCGGCAAAAACTTTACCAGTTACCTTAAAAGGTTTGATCTGTTTAAGGAACCTGATATATTGATACTCTCTCCCAATATCCATTTTTATTATGATGAAAATGATTTTAAAAATGTCAGGACATTTATAATTCTTAAAAAGCTGAATCTGATAAAAGATCTGGATACATTTTTGCATACAGTCTCATGTATATTACCTACGAACGTCAATTTCATAGGATGCTTTTCTGACAGTAAACCTTTTAAATGGAATGGATTTCTATCAGAATTATCAACCAGGCTAACCAATATAATGGATTCCAAGACAGATCACAATATAGATAAAAAAGATGTTTCCGGACTTTTGGAAAAGTCAGGCTTTAAGGTTGTCGATATGACTGAGATTAACGGATTAACATTTTTCTACTCACAAAATGTTCGTCAACCTATCGAAATTAAAGCCTGATTTCCATACTCGTAAACTATGTCTGATAAACTATCCAGGCAGGATAAAACATAAAAACCAACCTGATGAAAGAAGTAATTTCAAAATTCATTTATTTATCAATAATCATTATTTGTATTTTCAAATCCACTAATTCATATTCTCAGACAAATTTTGAAACTGGTTATGTCATAGAACTTAATAATTATACAATAAAAGGTTCAATTGACTATTTTAACTGGAATTATACACCAAAGAGAATAACTTTTAAAGCCCTTTCTGATTCAAAAGTAAATAGATGTTTTCTCATTCTTGCATATAAGTTTTAGTAAATTGCCTGGCCTTAAAGGAAGATAAACAACACATATGATAAAGTTAATAAGAACGAATTCTGATAATCGGGATTTCAGAGAGCTTGTGAAATCACTTGACCTGGAACTCTCAAAAGTAGACGGAGAAGATCATTCCTTTTATTCTCAGTTCAATAAGATTGACAAAATCAGGTGTGTGGTCCTTGCCTATGAGAATGAAAAATATCATGTATAAGCATCCAGACAACTAATTGCCATGATTTTTGTTATGCTTATATTAAACTCTTAAAACCATACTTGCGAAAGATACGGATGGAAACAAACTGTACTTGCAGACTTATATATAATTTATATTTCTCAAAATGAATAAATCCCTGGTTACTTTATTAATGATTTTTATTGTGCAATCTTCAATTGCCCAAACAAAAAAAATAATCGGGTTCTATGATAAGAATGTTGATAAGGAACTGAGCCTGGAGTCGATATTTGACAGTAATTTAAGCAAAACCAATATCGGTGAGACAATTAAAAAACTATCAGAGAAACCACACCACATCAGTTCTCCCGGAGATAAGGAAAATGTTGAATATATTTTGAACCTGTTTGAGAAATGGGGATGGGATGCAAAAATTGAAACCTTTTACGTGTTGTTTCCTACTCCTGAAACAAGGATACTGGAAATGACTTACCCGACATCTTACAAAGCAATATTAAAAGAGCCTGCACTGAAAGAAGACGCTACATCAGGCCAGCCCGGCCAATTGGCCACCTATAATGCCTACAGTGCTGACGGGGATGTTACCTCTGAACTGGTATTTGTAAATTATGGTCTGCCGGAGGATTATGAAGTATTAGATAATATGGGTATTGATGTGAAGGGGAAAATTGTTATTGCGAAATATGGCCGTAGCTGGAGAGGTATAAAACCTAAAGTAGCGCAGGAACATGGGGCAATTGGCTGTATCATTTACAGCGACCCGGTGGATGATGGATTCTTTCAGGGAGATGTGTATCCAAAAGGTGCTTTCAGAAACGATTATGGTGTACAAAGAGGGTCGGTAATCGACATGTCAGCTTACCCCGGTGATCCTTTAACTCCCGGCATTGGCGCTACAAAAGATGCAAAGAGACTTGACAGGTTACAAGCACCCAGTCTTTTGAAGATTCCGGTATTACCCATAAGTTCTCACGATGCAGCGCCTTTGCTTGAAGCTCTTGACGGGCCAGTTGCACCAGTTGGATGGCATGGCGGTCTGTCGTTTGCATATCATATCGGACCTGGAAAAGCCAAAGTACATTTAAAGGTTGCCTTTAATTGGAATGTCGTTCCCTGTTATGATGTTATAGCTAAAATACAAGGTTCTAAATTTCCCGACCAGTGGGTGATACGGGGTAATCACCAGGATGCCTGGGTGAATGGTGCCGGTGATCCGGTCAGCGGACAGGCAGCTAAACTTGATGCGATGGGTTCGGGTTCTGATTATTCTTCTTTTATTCAACATGCCGGAATTCCCTCATTAAACCTGGGATTTGGTGGCGAAGACGGAGGCGGTGAATACCATTCTATCTACGATTCGTATAGTTTATATGAGAAGTTTAAAGATCCCGGATTTCAATATGGAGTGACTCTTGCTGAAACTGCAGGGCATGCCGTCTTACGAATGTCCAATGCTGATGGATTGCCTTTTGATTTCACATATTTGGCTAAAACTATTGATACATATTCAGAGGAACTGATCGCTCTTTTGACGACAAGCCGTGAAACAACAGACATAGAAAATCAGATTATTAATTCCAGGGGCTATGCAGTGGGTGAAGATCCAACAAAAGGATATATCGCTCCACACGTAAAACCTGAAGTGCCATATCTTGATTTTTCACCCTTGCAAAATGCATTGCGGCAATTAGAAAAAAGTGCGGATAGTTTAAAGGTTGTTTTTCAGAAAAATATTAAGACAAACCACATGAACCTGGCTTTTAATCAATCACTTTACAGAGCAGAACAACAGTTATTGAATGAATCAGGACTGTCACGGAGAGCCTGGTATAAACATACTTTGTATGCACCTGGATTATATACTGGTTATGGCGTAAAGACATTGCCAGGGATTCGCGAGGCAATTGAGCAAAGAAACTGGGATGAAGCCCAACAGCAAATTGAAGTAGATGCAAAAACCATCATAAGGCTGGCAGAATATTTTAAAGTTCTTTCTTCCTCAGGTAACTGATATAGACAATCTAATCCTGAAATCCCTTTGATTCAATAACCGGGGGTTATAACAGGCATTACAGGTGCGGTAACAGCCCTCAGTCGCAAACATATAACTGTAAGTACCATTTGTGCCAATATTTCCGCTATCGAAAAAACCAGAATCACTTGTAACGGTATGGCCAATTGCATCCTTATTAGTCCATGTTACAGTTGTCCCGGCAGTAACCGTAATGGAAGATGGATCAAATGTCATATTCTGAATCCAGACTTCATTTGCTCCAGGAACTGCACCTCCTTTACTTCCGGTATTACTTCCAATATTGCTTCCTGAAGGTGTATTGTATGTTGAACTTTTTGTGCAACTGCTCGAGATGCTGAGAAGAGTAAAAAGTAAAGTGATCCAGGCTAAAAACCTACTTTTAGAACCGATTAACTTTTTCATATAAATAGTATAAATTTATTCAGACTAAATAAACACAGCACATTCAAAATAGTTCAATAAACATGAAATAATTGGTTTACGGAGCTTAGAAAATAGGTTACTATTCAGACTATACACATTGTGTTAATAATCACCTGATCTACCCTTTTGCGGAACAACACAAACCTTGAATACTGTTTCATTTGTAAATTCCAGCATTGGTATAGCCGTTGGTGATGGCGGAACAATCTTATTGAAAGCAAACTAATGATTTTTACGGGTATTCAGATTGCTCCGGATAAAGGTGGCCAGGGCTGATGCTTTTTACTAAAATAGACTTAACTTTGATTATAACTGAAGATAATATTCGATGTTGTCATCTGCGAAATATTATTCATATATATTGAATTATCTTATAACACTATTTTTAGTTTTTTCTACCTATAAGGTTGTTGCGTGCCCACCAAATTTGCAGAATTCAGATTCTGTTAATGCGAAACTGAGATTTTCTTACAAATCAAATCAGGATACTATCAACTTTCAAAAAACATCAGCCAGTTTTTATAAAACGGACAGCATCTTTTCATTTCAATCCCGGAAAGGATATCTCCCTTCCTTATTTAACAACTTCGAAGAACAGGTAACTGCACCTTTTAAATTTAAAAGAAAACAGTGGTTAATTACCGGTGCGGCCATTGGTATAACAGCTACACTCCTTCATTTTGACAATGATATAGACAAATGGGCAACCGTTCAGAAGCAAAAACATAACTGGGTAAATAAATCTTCACCTGTTATTACTCAGTTTGGAGACATATATAGCTATTCTTCAATTGCTGCAGTCGGTTTAATAAGTGCTGCATTCAATAAACCAAAAGGAGTTCAGACCAGTTTACTGGCAACACAGGCACTGATTACTTCGGGTGCATGGGTTCAACTGATAAAACATTTTACCGGAAGGGAGGATCCGGGCGCTTCATATATCTACAGTAAAGTACCAGGGGGTAAATGGTGGGGCCCATTTGCACAATACGACCAGGACATACCTGTTTATAAATCAGTCGCTTCTTTTGATGCTTTTCCATCGGGTCATACAGCTGCCGCATTTTCGATTGCTACAGTATTTGCATCGCAATATAAAAATACAAAAGTAATTCCTATAATAAGTTATTCTATGGCAACACTGGTTGGCATATCAAGGTTAACCGAACATCAGCATTGGGCGTCTGATATTTTTGTAGGAGGATTAATAGGATATGTATGTGGTAAGCAAGTCGTAGCTAATTTTAATAAAACACATGAGAAGATGAGTACTTCCATGACACCTAAGTCAAAAGTCAAAACAGAACTCACTTTTATACAGGATGGTAATCAAATAGGATTCTTTCTAAGATGGTAAAAGGTATTCGGGTTGCTCACTTTCCAATATCATATCGTGAACTTATTAAAGATTCCGATCCTTGTGGGACAGGTGCATTTGAAGGATGAGAGGCCTAATGACCTTTTGTATGTGCAAAATTTACTTCCAATGCATTTAATAAAAATAATCAGCCCACTGGTATTCCATTTCTTGGACAGACTTGTAATGTAGAAGCCCCGGAAAAATGATAAGTATAGGTTAATCAAAAATGATGATTAAAATAATAAATACAAATTAATAATCAACCTATGATTTGTCTTTCGAAGTGCAAGGTAAGCAATTAATACGCATGGATCAAATTTATTTTATTGAATCTCATTGAATTAAGTTGTTCGGCTATAAGGTAAGACTGTGAAATCCGATCAAAATAATGACGTAATTTACTCCGGCACAAAGGGTCAGGGTCACTTGTTTTACCGGATGTGCGTTAAACCGATTACCTTTTGAAAGAAGGCCAAACAAGAGTATTGCCAGTAGAAAGCTGTTCTTCATCTTATCTTGCAGGTTTCGGATAAATCAGTTATATGATATAAACCTTGACATTTACAAATTTATAAATTTTGTATCTTTATACAATCTTAAACTGAAGCATTATGAAAACGAGTTTACTTCAAATCCTTGGTATCGTTGTTCTCTCCGTGGTTTCGATTTTCGATGCGAAATCGCAGGATAAGCTTAGCCAGTCCCTTGCCTCAATAAAGGAAAAGGTACAGGATGTTCAAATTGATAAAACCACCTTTAAGCAATCAATCGATATTTTGGACGAAAGTAAAGGAAAGCTTGGTTTTGTTTCTATGTTGGTTGACGAAAAAGGCAAAACTTCCAAAGAAAGATTTGAATTCTATGTGTCTGACATTGATAAAAATACTGTTATCCGTAAAACCTCCGGAAAAAAACTTTTTATAAGCTTATCAATCAATAACAGTCAAAAGTTCATAAAACACTTCAAAGAAGATAAGCTTGACAGCTATACCGATAATCTGGAAATTTTATTATCCGGTGCTGACGCAGCCCAGGAGTTGGCAAATCTTTTTAAAACCGCCATACCATTGGTCAATTCAAGCGAGAAAGGATGGAATACAAATACAGATGCGCTGAACTGGCTTAAAAACAACATTCCCAAAATAAATACAGGCACGGCAACTTTCGAACAATCCTTTTCATTTGGTGAAGGCAAGGAATACCTGGCCAGTTTTACCTTGAAAAAAACCGATCAGAAAAGCGTTTCCTCAGAAGAAAAATATGAATTCAGTATCCTCGATATCAACAAAAAAAAATTAGCAGTTAAGGTCAGCGGGACACAACTTTCGGTTTCAGTTGAAACCAATGGAAACAACCCTTATTTTAAGCATACAAAAAACAATGAACAGCAAAACTTTGATAATAATTTTGAAGTCATCGCGGAAGATATCGACCAGGCCCGCAATATCGTTGCTGCCTTTTCAACAGCTATTGAAAAAAGCAAACCGGTGATCCCTGATTTTAGCAGTATGCAGAAATCACTCGATTTTATTACGAAAAACATCACAGAAGTGACATTAGAGAAGAAAACGCTGAACCAAAAAATCAATTTCGCAGCGGGAAATGGAACAAAATCGATATTTACTTATGCTGAACCCGATCCGAAAGGAAAATCCATTGAGGAACGTTACGAATTTTATCTTAACGACATCGATGCAAACAGTTTAAACTTTAAAGTAAGCGGGAAAAAGATAGCTGTCGTTCCCACAACAAAGAACAAGACAAAGTTCATCAGGTATTATAAAGACAACACACTTCAGGAGTTTCAAAATGAGATCAATATTTTAACTGCCGATATAGAAACTTCCCGTGAAATGGTGGAAGCTTTTAAAGCAGCCATAAAAAGTTCCGAAACTAAGCCTGCTACCTGGAAAAACATTGGTGAGGCCGTTACGTTTTTGACAAATACGCTAACCGGAGAAACTATAGGTACCGACATATATAAGCTAAATTTCAGCTCAGTTTCAACCGAACCTCTGAATGTCAAATATGCGCTGCAAAAAACAGATGCGAAAGGAGTAATGGTGGAACAATCATTTGAATTTTACCCCTACATGTTAGATCCCGCCACAGTAAAAATTGGGTCAGCGGGTAAATATCTGAACGTGGAAGTATCAGTTAAAGGCAAAGAGTTGTTCGTAAAAGTATTTAAAGAAAGCAAACAACAGGCATTTGACGATGGATTAAAAATCATGGCTTTCGATGCCAAACAGGCACAGGACGTAGCCGAAGCCATTAAGTACCTCA
>Ga0209125_1001954_pt1 | contig 17297 bp, 13 predicted proteins | sample BarGraIncub1131A_FD_184503 | JGI IMG/M metagenome (GOLD analysis project Ga0209125, IMG submission 184503) | Arctic peat soil microbial communities from Barrow, Alaska - Barrow Graham LP Incubations 11-31A (SPAdes) (version 2) | ecosystem: Environmental > Terrestrial > Soil > Wetlands > Peat...
GAATAAATTCATTCCGTCACTTGTAGCCCCATCTTTCGGAACGTCGATATCCAGGACCTTATCGTTCCATTTGATTTTTATCATTCCTCCAACATGATTGGGATCACTGACATACAGCTTATCCCGGGAAATAAAAATCAGGCAAGGTTTATCTACAATCAATTCAGAATTTTTAATCTTTAATGAACCCGCTGAGAAAAAAGCAACAGCCAGTGCCTTGTCTTTAAAAGACACCGCCTGACAAATTTTATCATTGCTTAAAATTTTCCATGTCGGGTTATCAGCAAGTTTTTTTACCTGTTGTGGCGTTTTACAAGATGCCAATACATACCCCGTTGATTCGCTTCCCGAATTAACAATATGATGCACCATCACCGGTTTGAAGACTTTTTCTGTAACCGGTGCGTCCGACTGGGAATGATTGATAGATGTCCAGGTCCCAGTAACTGTGTTTAAACATAAATCTAAATCAGCCGATCCAATCGGGATATAGCCAAACCCGTTATGATGGATCCATTTTACATCCTTTAATTTATGCGTACCCTCATCCAGTACATTACCAGTTTTATTTACCGTAACATCACCTTGCCAGCGACACTGATCCAATGCTGTATAAACTTCACTTTGAATATTTTCTGTCCGGATGTCTGAAATCAAACACACCACTAAATCATCATGACAAACCCAGAATTTATGTGCTGAAAGACTTTGCTTATTCTCTTTATCTTCCACACGATAATCCATTGCTGTTGATCCAAATTCTTTATCACTCACACCCCCAGCAAAATACTGCCGGATGATTTTACTCTTCCCCTTAAAATTAGTTATCCCCGGAACCAATTCCCAATCCCATACCGGCATCATGTTAAAATACTCCTGACCATCTTTTATAAGGTAAGCATCCCCATTATCTAATAAACGACCTTTCAGATTTTCATTGTTAATAGACTCAGTTGCCAGCGTCCGGTTAGAAATTGTTTTAAGGAAAAAACTAAAGTCTTTTCGATGATATGCAGTAAAATCAGAATAAGGGAAATATCTAAAGCCCACAAGTGAACCCTTTCCATTTTGTCTGTCGGCTATTTCCTTAAAAGCTGCACTATTTTTGGGACTCAATTCACATAAAAAAGGAATTAATTTGCGCATATCCGCAGCTTTCAATTCTCCTTCCCGGCTGGCTGAGCGATCCATCGTTCCCGGTACAGTATTGATTCCCCTGGCCATCCATTGCCAACCATTTAAAGCCAGACCGTTTAAAATATTGATTCTATCTTCCGGAAAAGCCCATGGTGTACCCCTCAATTGCCAGGCTAGTCTTACACTTTCCCCAAAGTAAGCTCTTCCATATTGAAACATCTGTAACCGGGAACCATGCTGATGAAAACTAAAATCAGGCTGGACACCATCTTCAGTAGTAATTTTAATTTCATTGATGATTAAATCGCTGTACCGCTTCAGTAATTCATCATTATGGGTCAACGCTGCATAATGAATGCCTAAGTCAGCAGTCCAGACTAAATTTCCTCCCGTTCCCCTGACTTTATGCTGCGCGAGTACTTCCAACGCCTGTTTATATTGATCGGGGGTCATAACATCACCGGTAAGAATAATGATATCACGCATAAATTGTGGAACGCCTATCTCATTGTGCCACCAGTTCGAACTCTTATAGCGCTTTTCAAGCCAAAGATCCAAAGCAGAGCTAATCGTTTTCCACAATGTTTTATCGTGATAAGAAGAAGATCGCGGGTATGCCCACGCCAATGATAATGCACGAACCCTCAGCAAATGTTTTGAAACTTTCCAATTTGAAGGTTCTTTATCTTCATAGTTAATATCCGACCATTGATGGTTTTCATTAAGCGTAGTAGCCCATTTTTCTATATTTTCAGTCTGTCCGTTTCTGAATAAATACTCACGGTAACGATTTATTATCGTATCCTGTTGAGCCGCTACCCGATAACATGAGCATAGTAATAAGAAGACAATTAAAATCCGGAAATGATATTTAATCTTCATGGTCTTTGTTTAAGTTTTTGAGATTCCGATTGCGCATTAAAAGGTTCTGCTAAATTATTAAATTCTTTAACGGGTAAGACAATAAAGTAATTTTAGTGACAGTCCGAAAGCTCTTCAGATCTTATAAATCTCAAATATTTGATTTTCATTATTTCACTTCACTTACAAAAGACATTGTCTTTACCGGAAATACCACTTTCCGGGAATTATCCATAAAGGCTGAAAAATAAATTCAACCCATCTTCCGTCATCATTTTAAAAGCCCCATACCCTGCTTTTAAGACAATAAAATATCCATGATAAGAAGATTCTATAAAATCTATTTCAAATCTGATTCAAACCACTTTGAAACCAATTTAATACCAGTCCTATGGAGTGGTTTTATACTGGTTTCAAAGTGGTTTTAAACTGGTTTTAAAGTAGTTTTAAAGATTCTTTTCGGGGATGTTTTTCATTAGCATAGAGCCATAATTTGGGCTGGGTATTTCAAGGGAATAATAGAAAAGGCTCCCCGAATATAAGGGAGCCTTTTCTAATTAATCCAATTTCAATAATTTACTTTGTATTCTTCTTAGCTAATTTCACTAATAATAGCATGAATAATCCAAAGACCAACATCGATATCCCCATCCAGATATTCATATTGATGTCTAAGGATTTTTTATACATGTCTGCATTTGAATTGGTAAATATGCCAAAGAGTGTGATCAATACTCCAAAAATTGTAAACATCAATCCGATCGGTATTCTTATATCAAGTCCCATTTTATTTTCCTCCTACCAAAAGATTATACTTAAACCAATCATTATTACACCAACAATTACGGCAAGAACTACCGGTCTGTTGTACCACTCATCAACATGTACTTTTACACGTGGAGTCAGTGAATAAACCAGTCCTGTTAATTCTGCATCCGATTTTTGTTGTTTTGTGACAAAACTCAACCCGACAGTCAAAGAGACAGCCGTTGTGAATGCAAAGATTGCCGTCCAGAAGTTCTGAGCCATTTCTACAGGATAAACATAAATATTCTCTATCCCCATCATATTTGAGATCCAACCGCCTTTAAACATTGTGTCGGAACCAAAAGGAATTGTTAGCCCGTGATGTAATAATGCGACAAAAAATCCTGCCAGTAAACCAACAAATGCTGCGTGGCCTGTTGTGCGTTTCCAAAACATACCCAGGAAGATCACAGCGAATAACGGGGCATTGATCATGGCAAAGATTGTCTGGAGGAAGTCCATGATATTACCGAACTTACCTGCAATATATGCAGCAGCAATACTCAATAATACACCAGCGATAGTTGTGATTTTTCCAACTGTCAGATAATGTTTGTCATCACCTTCTTTATCTTTGGTGACCGGTCTGATATAGCTCTGATAAATATCATAGGTCCATACAGTATTGAAAGCTGAAACATTTCCTGCCATTCCACTCATAAAGGAAGCCAGAAGAGCAGTAATACCAAGCCCAAGTAAACCTGTTGGAAGATAATACTGTAGAAGTGCAATAATCGTGTAATCGTATCTGGGGTGAGCCGAATCTAAACCAAGAATTTTAAATGCATCAGGATGAATACTGGATAACCAGATTGCAGCGATTCCCGGAACAATGATTAAGAAAGGAATAAACATTTTTGGAAGCGCTCCAATCAAGGGAACCTTGATGGCAGCAGCCTTAGATTCAGCAGCCATGGCTCTTTGTACAATCAGGAAGTTGGTACACCAATATCCGAATGACATTACGAATCCAAGTCCGAATAAAATACCAAACCATTCAACTCCCAATGGATTGCCTTTCATATTGCCGGTGTATTTCCAGGTTGTCAAATAGGCATCCGATGCATAACCTTTTGCTTCAACAATGGGTGCAAGATGTTCTTTCAAGCCACTCCAGCCACCAACTTCCATCAGGGCCAAAATAACCAGCGGCAATAAACCAATCACGATGATGAAAAACTGCAATACTTCGTTATAGATTGCTGAAGAGAGTCCACCAAGATAGGTGTAGACCAAAACAATAATGGCCGATACCCATAAGCTTACGTTAAAATCCCATCCCAGGACTGAATTCATCAGCAATGCAAGGGCATACATTGAAATACCTGAAGCTAAGATTGTCATAATTGCAAAAAGAATTGCATTTAAGCCTCTGGTTTTCTCATCATAGCGTAACTTTAAAAACTCAGGGACAGAGCGTGCCTTAGACCCATAGTAAAATGGCATCATGAAAAGCGCCAGGAAAATCATGGCAGGAATAGCGCCTATCCAGTAAAAATGTGTCGTCAGCATTCCGTACTTCATTCCGGATCCTGTCATCCCCATTACTTCAAGCGCGCCTAAGTTTGTTGAGATGAAAGCTAAACCAGCTACCCATGCAGGCATTGATCGACCAGCTTCCAGAAAAGCGCCGGCAGTTTTCATGTGCTTCTTCAGCACCCAGCCAATGCCGAGTACGAATACAAAATAGATTACCATAATCAAGTAATCAATCCATTCTAAATGTAACATTGTTGATTCTCCTGTTCTTTTAGTAATGATTATTCAACGATTATTATTTTAAAATTGTAATATGTTATTTATTTATGATTGCTAAAAACATTTTAATCAGTCAATTATCAACATTATTGTTTTACATTAATTTGAATGCAAAATACTTAAAAATGTTATAAGTACATGAAATATTCCAGACAGGATGGCATTTTTCGTTACATTAAAAACCAATCAATCAAATATCACGAACAAACGAATACTTTTGTAGTCTGTAAACCCACGGACCAGTGTCTCAAAAGCATTATACCATTCCTGTTTTTATTCCCGAGTTGGCCTGTCCAAATCGTTGTGTTTTTTGTAATCAACAGAAGATATCCGGACAGATTTTAATCCCCCGGGAAGATGAAATTATATCAAAGATAGAAAATTATTTGGACGGATTTACTCCGGGAGCTCATGTCGAAATAGGATTTTTTGGAGGAAGTTTTACAGGGGTTCCTGAAAACGAACAAGAACATTTTCTTCAAATTGCACGACCTTATCTGCGGAGTGGCAGAATTCAAGGTATCAGAGTCTCTACGCGACCTGATTATATTTCCAGGGAACGGCTCGACTTGCTAAAAGCCTATGGTGTTACCACTATTGAATTGGGTGCACAATCGCTGGATGAAGAGGTTTTGTTGAAATCAAAAAGAGGACATACCATTGCGCATGTTGAAGAGGCTGCTTTGCTGATCAGACAATATGGATTTTCTTTAGGACTCCAAATGATGACTGGTTTACCGGGTGATACGTTGGATAAAACATTAATGACTGCACGCCGGATTGTTGAGTTGGGAGCAGATAACACGCGCATATATCCGGCATTGGTTATTAAAAATACTGAACTCGAAGATCTTTACCTGGCGGGACTTTATACACCTCTTACTATTGAGGAGGCTGTTGACAGGGTCAAACAGGTTATTCCTATTTTTGAAGATGCTGGAATAACTATTTTGCGGATTGGACTTCATCCATCTGAGGGGTTGTTAAATGGTGACGATTTGGTTGCCGGACCATTTCATGCTTCGTTTAGAGAGCTTGCTGAATCTGCACTTTGGGCAGATTTGTTTAAGCCGTTGCTGGAACTGCCTTCATCCGATGTTCTGGAAATATCTGTTCCTGAGGGTATGCGTACCATGGCAATTGGTTATCATGGTATCAATAGGAAACAATTAGAATTGAAACATAAAAAAGTGAAGTTTATTGAAGATGGTGCGCTTCGAAACCATCAGTTTAAGCACCGGTTCATTTAAGATGTTTACCGAAAACAGTGAAGGGTGTAAGTTATCAACTCAACACACCAAATGCTGATTATAAGATGAAGACATTTCATCGTTTTAATTCAGCTGATAGAATTACATGAATGCGTGTGAATATGCTATAACTTTGTACTTTCAGTAATTTCAATGCAATGAAAACTCGATTGCTCATATTAATTTGCCTGTTATTTAGCGCAACTGCTTTTGGACAAGTCAACAACCTCCGCATTAGTTGGGGTGTGGTTGAAAATGGATATCAGGGAAAAGTTTCTTTTGTGTCTGAATTTACAATTGAAAACACAGGTAAACTCGATTTCAAAGATAAAGATTGGTCGCTTTGGTTCAATTTCTGTCGTAAATGGATGACCGACAGTGTTTCTCCCCAGATGAAGATCACGAGGATCAATGGTGACTTCTACAAAATGGAACCAACCGCTTCATTCCCATCATTAAAACCAGGAGCAAAAATAAAGATTAGACTCGTTACAAATGATTGGTCTATTATGCAGGCAGTTACTCCAAAAGGCGGGTATTTTATAAAGAGTGGAAAAGTTATTTCTGTCCCCATTCATATACTTCCATATGTTAAACCAGAACAAACAATGCGTTTTTCAGGTGATAATTTACCGGTTGAGACTCCTGCAATCCGTTATAAGAAATTTGCTGAATTATCCCTTTTACCAAAAGAAGAGTTATCTCCGATTATTCCTACTCCAACGCTTCTGAATCAAGGCATTGGTCGTTTGAAAATTGCTCCTCAATTAACAATTGTTTCCGGTGGTGAAACAAGAAAAGAGGCAACCGCACTTGCTGATTTTCTGATTAAGTCAGGTAAAAAAGTTAAGATTCAAATCATTCAAACTGCCGGAATTGGAGTTGTGGCACCAAAGCCAGTATCAGGACCAGAAGTTATAAACTTGAAAATTGAAAAATTAAATCAAACTCAAAGACCCGAATTCTACTTCCTTTATATCAATCCTAAAACCGGAATCAACATCACGGCTGAAGGTGTAGCTGGATTATTTTATGGCATACAAAGTTTGAAATCGCTGTTAATTAAAAACCCTGTTTCATTGCCTGAAATCACCATCATGGATAACCCGCGATTTGCATATCGTGGTGTACTGCTTGATGTTGCAAGGAATTTTCAGTCAAAAGAAACGGTATTAAAGCTTCTTGACAGGATGGCTTTTTATAAACTGAATCGTTTGCATTTTCATCTTTCCGATGATGAAGGGTGGCGGATTGCTATTCCCGGAATACCGGAACTGACAGAATATGGCGCTTTTAGGGGACATACTGTTGATGGAGCAGATCATCTCTATCCTTCCTATGGTTCAGGACCTTATGCACAAAAAGACAAGTCGGATGGATGTGGGTTTTACTCAAAAGCTGACTTCATTCAAATTCTGAAATATGCTGCCGAACGTAACATTGAGGTAATTCCTGAGCTTGACTTTCCCGGACATGCACGTGCTGCTATACAATCGATGGAGTATCGTTATAATAAACTCATTAAAGCCGGCAAGAATGCAGAGGCCGAGGAGTTTAGGTTAATCGATCCCAATGATCATTCTGTTTATGAATCGGTACAAATGTGGAATGATAATATTGTATGCCCTTGCAAAGAAACTGTTTATCATTTCCTTGGTAAGGTTACGGATGAATTGGCTGGCATGTATCGGGAAGCAGGGTTGACATTAAATACTATTCACACTGGTGGAGATGAAGTGCCACAAGGGGTTTGGACAAAATCTCCCATCTGTGCTGAATTCCTGAGCAAAAACACGACCTATCCCGATGGACGAAGTCTGCAGGTTTATTTTATTAAACGATACAATGAATTGCTTCTTTCAAAAAATATAAATATTGCTGGATGGGAAGAAATTGCATTAAAGCAAAGTGAGCAAGCAGGGAAAAAATCACCGGAAGTGAACACAGATTTTACTTCAAACCGCTTCATTCCTTACATCTGGAATTCGGTCTGGGGTTGGGGAAATGAAGATACCGGGTATAAACTGGCTAATGCCGGATATAAAATTGTATTATGCAATGCCTCCAATTTGTATTTTGACCTGGCTTATTGTAAAGACTCTGTGGAACCCGGTTATGACTGGGCAGGATTTGTTGACACGAAGACTGCATATTCATTCACGCCAACGGATCTTCCCTATTGTGCTTTTTTGGACAGGATGGGCAACACGCTGGATCAGGATGCAATCAAGAAAAAATTTACAGAACTGACTCCGGAAGGGAAGCAAAACATTCTCGGCATACAGGGCTGCCTGTGGGGCGAAAATGTAAAAGGGGCGCAGATGGTTGATTATATGCTTTTTTCCCGATTACTGGCTCTTTCTGAACGGGCCTGGGCAAAGAAACCGGTCTGGGAATCAGAAACCGATTCAGCAAAACGAAATAAAGCTCTAAATGCTGACTGGAACCGTTTCGCAAATACTATCGGACAACTGGAATTAAAGGTTCTTGATCAGCTGGGTATTAAATACAGAAAGCCTTCTAAGGGAAAGATTGTTGTAAATGGTGTTCAGAAAACGAACATTGAATTCCCCGGGGCAAAATAAATCATTATTTGGTTAAAACAATGATAATCTGCGATGAACGACTCCCCTACCCTGCTAAAGTCAGGCTGACTGATTTTGGCGAGTTAATTGAAATCCATACTGAAAATATTACCTATGGTGCCATTTCAGGACATCCGGATATATTTTTCTGTCCGGTTGGAGACGTTATTGTTGTATCCCCTGCCCTGCCATCTATATATACTGATATATTTAACGCTCATGGTATTAACTGGATGCACGGATTAAAACCAAACACTTTCAACTATCCCGAAAGCGCCATATACAATGCAGTTGTTACAGACAGTTTGTTGATTCATAATCTTGTGATTACCGATCCGGTAATTAAAGCAAAAGCAGGAACCAGAAAACAAATTCATGTTAATCAGGGCTATACACGCTGCAACCTTCTGCCCTTACCTGATGATGTTTTTATTACTTCTGATAATGGAATCTATTCGGTTTTAACCGGTGAGGGTTTGGATGTTTTATATGTTAACCCTAATGGAATCCTGCTCAATGGATTTCCTAATGGTTTTATCGGAGGGGTATGCGGAGTCAAACAAGATAAAGTATTTATCGCCGGAAGCCTTTCACAATATAAAGAGGGTCAGAAAATACGTGACTTTTTAGCCCTGCATGCTCTGACCCCTTTTGAATTATATGATGGTCCACTATTCGACGGTGGATCTATTTTCTTTATCTGATTTCCATTTATTACATGGATTGTTCAAGTATACCTTTTTAAAAGCAACTATGTTTTATTTGCTCTTCATGGCAAGCTTCAAAGCGCTCGTCGTTGTATAGTATTTTGCGATCATATTAGGCACTTCCCATTCGGGTAGTTTTCCGTCTTTCAGATAGCTGAGGAATTTCTCCGTAACCTGTCCAAAATGTGCTTCATGACCAACTTTATATTTATCGGGAATGTTCACTTTCCATGTGGAAGCATTTATTTTTTCAAGGGTGAGGCCGGTCGTTGTTTTGTTTTTGACAATTGCATTTTCAAGTTCTTTGTTAAGACTTGCAAGGTCGGTTCCTTTGTTTGCTTTGATATAAAGTGCCGGAGCATATTTTTCCTCTTTTCCCTGACGGATTTCAAGATTACACAATGTGCCGCGCATTATAGAATAATGGGTATCTCCTGAACCTTCGGGCGCCTTGTATTTCCATTCGGCAGTAACTTTTACGCATACGCCTTTCAGTTTATAGGTCATTTCACCGTTGGCATATTCCATGAGTTTTCCATTCTTGATATTCGATTTAAGATATTCTGGAAACTCATTTGTTTTAGTAACATCTTTAAACTCATCAAGTGTCATGACAGTGGGCCACCTCTTTGCGGAAAGCATTTCAACATCAGATTTCTGAATGATCACTTCTGGGAAGCATCCCCACTGAACAAGATCAACCAGGTGGGTTGCAACATCTACAATTCCTTCGCCTTGTTGATTGATATCAAAAAACCATGCTGGCCGAATGAGTGGACTTCCGGATACTTCTTTATAAAAATAATGCACACTTAATTTCTCAACAGCAGGTTTTTCGGGAGTGCCTGTTTGTAGTTTGCCAAAGAGTGCAGGGATTTGTGATAATTCCTTCTCTAACATCGAAGTTATTTCATTCCGTTCTGTCATAATATCATACAACAAAACTTTTTTCTCTTTTGCTATTTTAAAAGCTTCTTCCAGTTCACTGAATTTTTCAGGAGATATTACCATTGGCTTATCAGCCAATACATTCAATCCGGCTTCTACTGATTTCTTGATATAATCTGTCTTTATGCGATTATTTCCTGAAATCACTACCACATTCCCTGGTTTTTCAGCAAGCATCTTTTCAAGATAATCTGTTCCGGTATATACTTTTTCTTTCCATGCAGTCGGATTTTCAGCTCTTGAATTGTAGCCTTCAATTTTTTTCATGTGTTGTTCAAGGTCAGCACCAGCAGGGGCAAAGACAAAAACTTCAGGGCTAATCTGATCGTACATGTTTTTTTGAACTAACGCTGCATGAAAATGGCCTGGGTCAAGTGTCATCAATTTGACCTCGCCTTTGGCACCTGTGAATGTATTTCCATTATTACTGGTTTTGGTACCACCTCCACCACATGAAGTAATTATTAATGAAGCAACTAACATCGCTACCGGAATAAGATTTTTCATCTTTTTTAAATAATTTGAATTTGTCGAATAGGATCTGTGTGATAATTTAACCCATTTGGAAGGGTTAAAGATATGCTTGTTTTTTTAATTTTATTCTTTTTTAGTTGGCATTAAATAATCGCAAACGTCTTAAATACTAAGAAAATCCTTCCGTACAGAATTTGTCCCATACAGAAAACGTTGAGGTCGAGAGAGCATGCTGTTGGAGTTCTTTGATAATTTATTCTGTGAATATCTTAAAAGGCAAAGTTCAAATTTATTTTTTAAAATATAATAAACAAGAACAAATCTATTAATTATTTGGTCATGTTATCTTTAAGCGAATAATAAAATTGAAGAGCAAGAAATTGAAAGGCCCCAGGCTGATAAATTGTGTAAATTTGCAATTCAACTTATTCAAAACAATTATTCATGCGTCTATTCGTCTCCCGATTTACTTTTTTGTTTGGTATGGTAATTATCCTGACTGGCGTTGCGCTTAATCTGGAAGAGAAAAACACTTTGGCAATTGTTTTAATAATTGTAGGTCTGATAGTTACCTTTATTTCGTTATTCTTTCTCTTACAGAAAAAGAAAGATGATGATGATGAAATATATCCTGAACCTAATCCGGAAGATTTTACCAATAATGATCAGGATACATTCACAGTAGAAGAACAAGAAAAAAAATAAATCTGTTTTGATTCCTCCCGATACCATACAAACCGTTATTGAAACCGCCCGCATTGAAGAGGTAGTTGGCGACTTTGTGTCTTTAAAAAGGCGTGGTGCGAATATGTGGGGAAATTGTCCTTTTCACAATGAAAAGACCCCTTCATTTTCTGTTTCTCCGGCTAAGGGTATTTATAAATGTTTCGGATGTGGTAAAGCAGGAACTGCCGTCAATTTCGTTATGGAGCACGAGAAGCTCTCTTTCCCTGATGCCATTCGTTTCCTTGCCCATAAATACAATATCGAAGTTGCTGAAGAAAAGCAAACTGATGAACAGATTCAGGCAGGGAATGAACGTGAGAGCCTAATGCAGGTTACCGCCTTTGCTCAAAAATACTTCACTGAACAATTATTACATACCGATGAAGGTAAATCAGTTGGTTTATCTTATTTTCGTGAAAGGGATATCACTGACGAATCAATATCTAAATTCCAGTTGGGCTATTGTAACAGTAGCTGGGACGATTTCACAAAACATGCTCTTGCAGAGGGTTACAAGCTCGACTTCCTGGATAAATCGGGATTGAGTATCGTTAAACCGGAAGAAAAGAAACAGTTTGACCGGTTCAGAGGTCGGGTAATGTTCCCTATCCAAAACCTGACTGGACGAGTTATAGGTTTTGGTGGGCGCATCATGTCGTCTGATAAAACCAAACCCAAGTATGTCAATTCACCTGAATCAGAAATATACAACAAGAGTCATACGCTTTATGGTATTTTTCAGGCAAAGAATGCAATAGTTTCTGCCGATAATTGTTTTTTGGTTGAGGGATATACAGATGTCATTTCAATGCATCAGGCTGGTATTCATAATGTGGTGGCATCTTCCGGAACATCATTAACCAATGACCAGATAAAGCTCATCCGAAGATTTACACCCAACATCACAATCCTCTATGATGGAGATTATGCCGGCATAAAAGCTTCATTCAGAGGCATAGACATGATTCTGGAACAGGGGATGAATGTTAGAATTGTTCTCTTTCCCGATGGCGAAGATCCTGATTCATATGCGCGTAAACACCGGTCGCAGGAAGTCATCGAATTTGTTGATCGGGAAGCGACAGATTTCATCACTTTTAAGACAAATTTGCTTCTGGACGAAACAGGTAAGGACCCTATCAAACGGGCTAACCTGATCAAAGATATCGTACATTCAATTACATTGATTCCGGATAAGATTGTGAGAACTGTCTATATCCGTGAATGCTCCGCCCTGCTCAGCATTGAGGAGCAGTTATTGAATACAGAAGTGAATAAACTTCTGCGGCAAAAACTTGTCAAGGATCATCAACTCGATCCCCAAAGCATTCCTGAAATAGAACAACAAATTCAGGCCGAGCCGCAAAAACAAGAAGAACAAAATAATGCCGAAGGTCAGGAAAGAGAGATAATCAGACTGTTATTGACATATGCAAATGATGAAATCTTTTTTGAACACGAGGATGAGTTTAAACAAATCATTGAGGTTCCTGTAAAAGTAGCTTTGTTTATCGTGAATGACTTATCGACAGACGAGATTTCTTTTGAGAATCCTGTCTACCAGTTAATTTATGAGGTTTACTTAAATTCAATTAAGGAAGAAGTATTTCCTGACAAATTGTTTTTCTTAAACCATATTGAAAATACTGTTTCATCAACGACAGTAGAATTATTGTTTACCCAATACGAGGTCACAGCTTCGGGGTGGGAGAAGAGTAATATTTTTATCAAGGAAGAGACAACCAGGCTTAAAAAGGTCGTCATGCATTCGCTTTTGGCCATGAAGGCCCGAAAAGTAGAACATATGCTTGATGAATTACAACAGAAGCTCAAAAATGCAACGGATAATGATGAGATGTTTGAACTCCTGCAACAGTTTCAGATGTTAAAAACTATCAGTATGCAGATTCAATCAGAGCAGCTGGGTAGAGTTATTACTAAATAAATGCTTAAAAGCATTACTTTATCGCTTTCCGCCAAATTCCATCACGCAATTATACTCATAAACACTGTGATGTGGTTTTATAGATACACCTATAAATCCTAAATCACGATTGAGCATATTATTTCGATGGCCCAAATCGGTAATCCCGTTATCAATTAACAGCTCTACCGCTATTTCCAGCGCATCATTATGCCCATAATAACAGTTTTCTGCCATTTTCCAGAAATCATTTTTTGCTTTTCTAAACCGGTCATCGAATCCATCATGACCAGTTGTACCTCTTTCTCCTGATTCTTTTGCATGGCTGAATGCGAGTTGAGAAAGCAATCTATCAGCCTTCAATACAGGAAGTGGATTTTGTTGATTTAAAGTCTTAATCAACGATTTAACGTAACGGTTCGATTTCATATTTTTGGATTCCATGTAAGGACTGAGAATGGATTTTACAAAGAATGGTCCATTCATTCGGGCAAGATTGCACAGGAGGACAACATCCTTTTCTTTGGGGCTCATAAAAACGACATCCCTGCCTACACTGGCGACTTTCAATTGTTCCAGTGGCCAACTCCTTGCCAGATTATCTTTATCATTCTTTTGTTGACTAAAAGAGACAGAAGTAGTGAAGAGAAATAGAAAAAAGATTAAATAGCGTTTCATTTCATTTAGTTTTTTAAAAATCAATATGTATTCTTGGATAGGGCAAAGAATCTGAACCGGGATAGAGCAATAATCATACCCTGATTCAACTTTTGGCCTATAGTAAACGGCAAACCGGTAGCTTCAAACTCACAATTAATGCCAAAAAATTATAATTACAACACATTCTAAACAGCATCCATAAATTCTGAGTAAATTCGCTTTGAAAAATTTATAATCCCATTTGTCGTATGAAAACTCCTCCCTATTTGCAAAAGGGTGATTCTATAGCCATTGTGGCTCCGGCCAGAAGCGTTATCATTGAAGAAATGTTACCAGCCATCACGCTTTTTGAGGAATGGGGGTTAAAAGTTATGCTGGGTGAACATCTGTTTGGTTCACAGAACCAGTTTTCAGGCACGGAGGAAGAACGGGCTGAAGATTTTCAAACCATGCTGGATAATGATGAAATCAAGGCTATCGTTTGTGCACGAGGTGGTTATGGTATTGTAAGAATTATTGATTTACTCAGTTTTGATCATTTCATTCAACATCCTAAATGGATAGTGGGATATAGTGACGTCACTGTTCTCCATTCGCACATTCATACACGCCTTGTTATCGAGACATTGCATGCCACTATGCCAATCAACATTTACGCCAACCCAAATTATGAATCCACAGAAAGTCTGCACGATGCATTGTTTGGGAAACCAATTTCCTATCAGATTCCAACTTCACCATTTTCAAGAGTGGGAGAGGGGAATGGGGAATTGATTGGGGGAAATCTATCGATTCTATACAGCCTAAACGCAACGGAATCGGATATTGATACCGATTGGAAAATTCTTTTTATAGAAGATTTGGATGAATACCTCTACCACATCGACAGGATGATGCTAAACCTGAAACGATCAGGTAAATTAAACAATCTCGCCGGTCTCATTATTGGCGGATTAACAGAGATGAAGGACAACACAATTCCCTTTGGTGCAACTGCCGAAGAAATCATTTGTAACGCCATCGCTGAATTTGATTATCCTGTCTGTTTTGGTTTCCCTGCCGGGCATGGTGACGATAACAGGGCGTTGATATTTGGCAGAGACGTCAAGTTGAATGTAACGGATGAAACATCGGAATTAACTTTTAACTAGCGTATTAATAAGATCACTGTTAAATTAATCCCTTTCAGAGCAGCCATCCAAATTTTGATATTTATTTAATATACTCATCCATTACCATTCCCAGGCTTTTCTGACAAACCTTGCAATATACCATATGTCTGGTATACATAATACAATCAAGCTGAGAACGATATAGCCCTTTGGCATTATACCCCGCCCCTTCGAAAGCACCAACTTTATCCTTGTATTTTTCCTTTGCAAAAAAAGCATTCTCAGTCTTGAGTTGCTTCTCAAACAATGCTTCCATCACTGGTGCAGGCAATAGAGCCGCACGAATACTATCACGTGTTTTCTGAATGGTGTAACCAAATTTATCAAAAGCTTTCTTGTTCCATGGTGTGGGTAATGGAGTATCTGTTTCAACCAAATCCTTCCATTTCAGGTTGTTCTTATCAAACATAGCTGTAATATTTGTCTCCCAGGGTTCCACAGTAATTTTTGGCACCTCGTAAGCAACAGCAGAAGTGTAATATTCATCGGCAAGCGCGGCCATGTGGTGTCCCAATTCGTGAATCATAATATATTCAGCAAACTTATTATCAGCAGAAACAGTCGTGTAGAGGCCATAAATCCCGCCACCGCCATAGGTCTTTTCGTTGATAAGAATGATCATAAAGTCATAAGGAACAGCTGAAGCAACGTCACGAATAGTTTTGTTTTCATATGTCAAAGCATAACGCTCCTAATCAAAACTACTGTAATGAACGGATAGGGGAATCCGTTTATAAACATTGTGATGAGGTTTTGTTACACCTGAAGTCTCAGATGGAGTTTCAACAGCACGAACATTGAAATCCTTGATTCTCGATTTAAAAGGTTCAGCAGCTTATCAAATAATCCTTTTTTCCCTTGCATTTTATAATCTTGTGATGCCATCTTTTTTTGCATTTGTTTATATTCAAATATAGGTATATATATTTGAATATCAAAGATTTAAATTATAGAACTCCCCTATACTTAATATTTCTCAATCCTGCCAACCAGTACTTAAACAGAAATACGGCAGCAGATAGCATTTATTCGCACATTTTAAATGAGCTATTTGGTTATGTCATACCTTGTTCAATCATCTAAAGTCTAAAAAACGTAAACCACACGAAAATGTGTGAATTATATAATTTTTTTCAATAATTATATAACACCTATACGATTATAGGTGCTTAACTTAGTTCACTCAAAATATTAATGCATATAAATATTAAAAGAACAGTCATGAAAGGGAACAAAGAATTACTTACAGTCTTGAATTCGCTTTTGGCAGATGAACTCACTGTTATAAACCAATACATGGTTCAATCTGAAATGTGTGCAAACTGGGGTTACAGTAAACTTCACAAAGCTATCCGGAAGCAGGCAATGGATGAAATGCTCCATGCCGAATGGCTTATTGAGCGAATCATTTTTTTCGAGGACTCGCCAACGGTATCCAGACTTAATCCAATGAAGATTGGCAAAACTGTATCAGAAATGATCAGTAACGACGACGACACTGAACTTAAAGTTGTCAGTGAATACAACGATGCAATCAAACTCGCCCGTGAGGTTGGTGATCAAGGTTCGGTAGACCTGCTGACTAAGATACTTAAAATGGAAGAAGGCCATGTAGATTGGGCAGAAATACAACGTGCACAGATTATGCAAATGGGTATGGAGAATTATCTGGTTAATCAAACTGAAGGTCCTGCGAGCTGATTCATGGCTTTTAATTAATCAATCATGTTAAAAATGTACAGGCATATAGAAAGAGGTTTCGAGAAACTTACCTCTTTGGCTAATGCCATACTTGGCAATTCCATCACATTTATTATTGCATTATGCACAGTAATATACTGGCTCAGTAACAAGCGGTTTTTTATTCAGGATATCCATTCCCAAATAGGAGATGTAATCCTCGGAGTTGCATTTTTAAGTTTATTTATTATTCAAAAATCATTCAACCGATTCTCTGCTTCTCTACATTTAAAGGTGAATGAACTTATAGCATCACATGAGCCTGCAAATAATTCGGTGATGAATGCTGAAGAAAAAACAGAACATGAGTTAACCATACTCTCGAAAGAATATGCGGAGTTAATTGAGCTTGTAAAAGAGAAAAATGAAGAAGTAGATGATGAAATTGTTGAAAATGAAGAAAAGTCTTAAAATAATGGAAAAATTAAATAAAAAAACAATGCCTGAAATGGCAAGGGCAGAATATATTGAAGTAGAGCCTAATGTGCGTCTTCATGTTACAGATGGAGGCGAAGGCAGACCGATCGTATTAATTCCCGGATGGCCCT
>Ga0209125_1001956_pt1 | contig 17288 bp, 14 predicted proteins | sample BarGraIncub1131A_FD_184503 | JGI IMG/M metagenome (GOLD analysis project Ga0209125, IMG submission 184503) | Arctic peat soil microbial communities from Barrow, Alaska - Barrow Graham LP Incubations 11-31A (SPAdes) (version 2) | ecosystem: Environmental > Terrestrial > Soil > Wetlands > Peat...
CACATACTACGGAATTTATACATATAAAATTGCCGACCGTTCATGCCTACTCTTATAGACTTGTGAAATACAGGTCCTTTTGAATCAGCTTTTATGGCGATAGCTGTGATAATCATAATCGGTGAGAATAGAATCAGCCCAACGAGTGAGCCGATAATGTCAATAACTCTTTTAATTGCAATAGAGGATTTTGATAATAGCACAGTATGATAAGTTATGATTGGATAGGTCCCTACGCTACTGACATAGCTTTGAGCAGTACCACCATGATAGGAATTCATAACAACTCTAACAGTAATTCCCAACTCAATACAGAAGTCAATATATGGCTGAGGATCAATCGGATCGCCAAATTGGTTACTCATAATATAAATCTGATCGATACCATTTCCGTGAATGATGTTCTCCAAGTTATTTATACTGCCAAAATAACCTTCCCCACTGTTATCTTCAAAAGAGACGAAACCGACTAATTCAACATCCATGTTGCTTTGGTTAAGAAAATGGATGAATTTATCATAGCATCCGATATGGCCAATGAGTAAGGTCCTCTGTTTAGAAACAATATGTTTTTTTAATACAAAGTGCATGAAAAATGAACTGAATAACAATAAAAAATAACTGAACAATAAAAAGTAAGTATGGAGGTCTAAGAGAACGTAAAAGCTGTCACCTAAAAAGAGCAATGAAGTTGTGATCAGCGCTGCGATGAAAAAAGAAATCGTCACCCCTTTAAAAAAGCGGTCCGCATAAAAAAAAGTAGTGATATTATATAATCTTCTATCTTTACCTGCAAGTATATAAATAACTAGAAATGATAAAGCAACAATCCAGTATCCTTCTATGAATACTACAAAACGCATACCAGAAACAGCTGCGGCTATTAAAAATGCGATAAAACAGAATACAAAATCACTTAAGATATAATATAAGTTGGTACTTGCCCCTTTGTTATATTTTCCCATTGCACACCTCCACCATATTAATTTAAACCATATAATACTTATGAAATACATGCTGTGAGATGTCTGCAAATTGTCAAGTAGATATTATGTATTTATTAAAACAATATGAAAGTGTATTTATTATAATACAAATTTTCAAAAAAAGCTATACGTTAAATATTACAAATATAAGTCCACATTATTCATCGTTACATGTAAATTTAGTCTACGACTTTGAATTATCCTGATTAATCACATTGCCGTTGGAAACCTACTTGTTCTCTGAAAATTGCATCAAAAAAAAGCTCTAACTGCATGGGTAATCCAATATATGTTCTACATTTGCCTTAGAGTGACAATTTTCTCTATAAAACCATCTGAATCTTCTTCTAAGAAGTTGAGGTGACATTTTTACAGTACCATCAGTTATACTATTTAAAGGAGGAATCTGGTATTAACTTTGTTCCACGTTAACCTCCATTCTCATCCCTGTATGCAGGAATAAATGAAGTATCCTCATCATAGTCCTGTTCCTGTTTCCGGTAATTGGTTAATATATTATATTTATTTTCATCAAATTTTTTTTCCCCAATGATAAGATAGGTATCAGATTTTCTATTGAATCCTTTTTTAAATCTGTATAAACTATCTTCTTTACCACCAACCCCACTGCCCATATGAAGCGATGTATATCCATTGTCGCACCCCCAACATGCTACTTGATAATACAGGAGATTATTTGGTGCAAGATGCATGTATTCCCGGTCAGAGGCACATAGATGTAAGTGTATCTGTTTATTCGTATACAACACGAGGGACACAGCAATTATTTTTTCTTCACTTGTGGCATAGAAAATAAGAGAACTATCTTCCAAATTCCTCAGAATACTATCATAAAAATCTTTTTTAAAATAATAATAGCTTTTCGCATTGTCATAATTCATTGTTACATTATACATCTCTCTAAATTTTTCAAACAATTCCGGTTCTCTTCCCCAGCCGATATTAACCCCTAAATCTTTAGCTTTTCTTATATTTGTTCTATTCTGGTGAGATAAGTTGCTCCAAATCTGTTCAATCGATGATAAATCCATTGTTATGGTCTTACCTAGTGTTAGAGTTTTATAGATACCTTCCACCACCTCATAGTTTTTTAGAACCGGATGAAACCTGGTAAACTCACTAATTATTCCGCTGTTTTTGCAGATCAGAGTATATTCTTCGTCTAAACATTTTAGATTATCCTCTGTAATTTCTCCTTCAATTATAAATCCGCCATATCCATACGGTGTTGCGAAATCAAAATATGTATTTTTCTTAACATTACCGGCAAAATGTTTATCTTCTGCGATATCCCTTTTCATGACAACATTCATTGCTCTCATTTGAGTATTATTAAAATAAAATAATTGAGGAACCCCGTCACTATGGAGTTGAAAAGCCATTGTATATCCATTCAGATAATAAACATCATACTTTTCAAAAGATTTTACAATTTTATCCCATTCTTTCGTTTCTTCAAATGCAACCATCCGTGAATTCAAATCATATTTCCCTCCTTCTAGTAATAAGATTAGATATATGATCGACATCTTCTACTGCCAAATCAGAATAGAGCGGTAAGGTTAATACTCGTCCCGCAATCTGTTTTACAATGAGCGTTTCATTAATATCATTTCCATCCTGATAACGCTCAAAATAATTGATCTATGAATAAAAATATTTTCTTATATAAATTTTTTTATCCTTAAGAATGTCATTTATCTAGTCCCATGTATTTTCAAATAGACTTTCATTTAATATAACGGTAAAGAATGTGTAATTTGATTGTATTCTCTTCTTCTCTTTTCCAATAATTAATCCAGGAATATTGCTTAAATTGTTACAATAACGTTTTAGCATTTTTTCTATTATTAATAGTTCTCATCTATGTAACAAAGATTACAAATAGCCTTTGCAACTTAAAACTCATTCATATTGGAACTTGCTCCCACTATATCTACTATTACTTCTGATTCAATTCTAAAACTCCTCAATTCATACAGTGTAATTCCCAATTCCTCATTTTGATAGTTAATCACATCACCTTCAACTGTATTATAAACCTTTGTTGCATGGAAACCAAATATGGAAACATCGCCAAAGGTATCAATACCTGAGATAAGAATGCTACGCTACTTGATCATTCTATAGGATTTCTAAGGATTTTATTTAGTCCTTTTTTGCCATAATTAAATATAATTATTCGCAAGTATATGACTTGGATTTTCATGTAATATCTTATAGACTATACCATAATCACATTCTCTTAGAAGATTGGTTTCCGCCGCCTTCATACATGGAGGTCTTAATTTCACGTCATGACAATCACTTCCGAGAAAATGTACAAAACCCCGTTCTATTAATTTTTTATTATCAAAAGCCTCTCTATTTAATATTCCTCCTAGGATACTTTGATTGTTCATTTGAATGTAACATCCGAGTTCCAACAATTCATTGATTAATTTTTCTTTTTTATACAAGCATTGGTATCTCTCTACATGTGCAAGAATAGGAAGGTAACCTGCACAGATTATTTCTCTTAGTCCTTTATATAATGAGTCAAAAATTTCTCTAATTGAAAATTCAACTAATACATATCGACTCCCAGCTAATGAAAGTGCCTTATTCGATTTCAATGCATCAACCACTGACCTACTGTAGTATAACTCATTACCCAGTAGTATCTTCATGTTTTTATCAATTTTGTTTGCTTCAGCTTCAACCTTATCTCGAACTTCATTCAATTGTTCAATAGATGCATTCGATGTACCACATGCATAATGTGGTGTAGCAATAATTGTTCGTATATTTTGCTCGTATGCAATCTTTAGCATAGCTATTGTTTCATCCATGTTCTTGGGTCCATCATCAATACCTGGTAAAATATGTGCATGAATATCTATAAACCCACCTATATTTCTCATGTTTGTTTTCGACCTTTATTATAATTTTATGAAGTATGAATTTACTCTAATCTATGGACCTCATACATAGAGTATTGTTCCTACTTAGTTTAAGATTATATTACAAATTCTATCAACATCAGAAATCTCAAGATTGGCATAAAGTGGAAGTGTTAGTATTTGTTTAGATATTTTTTTTGCAATAGGTGTATATTGGGAATGGAATCTACCTTCATAGCATTCATAATCAGTAGTTAATGGGTAAAAATATTTACGAGCATAAATATTATTCTTTTCTAAGCTATCATAAATCTCGTCTCTAGTTTTTCTATATCCATCAAATACTACCGGAAAATAACTATAATTTTGTTTAACTCCTTCTTGCGGCCTATTTAACTTAATTCCATCTATATCCTTGAGCCACATAAAATATCGTTCCACTACGAGTTTCCGTTTTTCTATTTCACCTAAAAGATGTCTTAGATTACATATTCCCATTGCAGCTTGAAACTCATTCATTTTTGAATTGTTTCCAATATATGGTACGGATTCATAATCTAAAATACCAAAATCTTTCATTCCTTCCAAAATATCAGTTAATCCTTCATCCTTGTAGGTAACTGCCCCACCCTCTATACTATTAAACACTTTAGTAGCATGGAAGCTAAACATTGAAGCATCTCCAAAATTAGCTACCCCTTTTCCATTATATGTTTCTCCAAAAGCATGAGCAGCATCGTATATTACCTTAAGATTATACTTTTTAGCTATTCTATCTATTTCTTTTACATTACATATATTCCCATATACATGTACCGGAATTATTGCCGAAGTTTTTTCCGTAATCAATTCTTCTATTTTTGTAGTATCAATGGTATAATCCTCGGAATTAATATCACAAAATATGGGTTGCAAGTTATTTCTAACAATTGCATGTGTAGTAGAAATAAAAGTGTATGGAGTTGTTATTACTTCTCCTGTTAAATGGCAGGCGCCTATTATAGATTCCAATGCCATATGACCATTTACAAATAATTTAATTTTTGATGTATTCAAATACTCCTGAAGCTCTTTCTCAAATTGATTATGCTTTGCTCCCATATTGGTTAACCAATGGCTTTCCCACAATTCTTTTATCTCCTCAACATACTCACTAAAATCCGGCATTGAAGATTGTGTTACATTAATCTGTTTATTCATAAATTCTGCCCTCACGGTCTTTTCAAATCAATCATATTTTTAATAATGGATTGTCTAAATTTGCATTCTATTCAGTACTAATTCAAATCCCGATAGTAGCTCATGCATTTCTTGAACAGAGTTAAACATCATAACATCAATAATTGATAAATCAGGTACAAATACATTCTTAAATTGTTTATAAACTATTGGATTTGTTTTTACAAAACTAATTTCGATTCCACTCTTACAAAATTCCTCATAAGAATATAATTCCTGCCCACCAATAGCATTATAGTATTGATCCGCTCCCTGCATTTTACATATATCTATGACTTTTTCTGCACATGGCAGTACCTTGCCATCATCAACAGATGTAGCCATCACTATTTGTGTATCAATAAGTAAATACTCACAAATACGTCTGATTGAATATTCTAGATATCTAGATATTTTTACTTCCTTTTGATTAATAATATCATCAATTATTGGGAAGACATCATTATAAAATGGTGCTTTTTTATAACTGGATGAAATTGTTTTCAATAATTTATTTCTCCAATATTGATCATCCAAGATTTCAGTATCGCAGATAAGTCTGTTTGAACTGGCGTCTTTAATTGGTATAATAACTTTATATGGCTTCCCTTTTAGCAAAATATTATTTCGATTAATCCATCCTGCCTTAATAAAGTTAACATCATCTGCAATAATATATCTATCAACAGCATTCAGCAGTTGCCAATATCCAATATAGGGAAATAAATATGGCTGCATAATTCCAAGCTTCATTACGCATCTCCTTTATTCAAAAATTTTTCTATTTGTTCTTTATAGGATTTAACCTTATAGTAAGACTACTTACTTAATTACATTTTCAGCTAAAATTATGGAACTCAATCTTCATTGTTTGTTCTTTTCATTTTTCATGGACTTATTTTTGTTAATCTTCATAAAAACTGTACTAATCACATCAATCAATTCGAAGAATACATCAAATCCAAATATTAAACTCATCAAAATATAAAATATCACTCCAATAAATATTTTCAAAAACATCATTAAAAAGATATTTAAACTGACTAAATTTCCAATTACTAAAAGTAAGATACACATTGCAATTGATATTATAAAATACGAAAAAACATCCTTTATTTGCTCCCAAGTAGAATATTTTAATAAACTCTTTGATCCATAAGAATTAGTAAAAAAAGAAATAAATGAATCCAATACAATGGAACACATTAAACCTATAATACCGAATTTAAAGAAAAGTACCAAGGCTATCATTAAAAAACCGATTATTTCATTTATGATACTGATGGTCAAATACAAATCAGAACGGCCTTTCACCTGTAAAATATTTAAATTAATTGCATGCAAAGGATAAAACATACCAGCAACACAAAGAATTTGGAAATAAGGAATTGCCGGTTCCCATTTTTCCCCAAGCAAAATTATCAGTAATTCCGGAGCTACCGCTGCTAACCCCAACATAACCGGAAAAGCAATGTATACTGATATTTTCAATAGTTTACGGTATCCAGATCGTAACCTGTCTCCATCATTTTGTATATTGCTTAATACCGGATAACTAACCTTCTGTAAAGAATTTGTAACTGAATTTTCTGCAATATCAGCTAAAGCTTTTGCCTTCGAATAGTAACCCAAATCAGTAGCAGTAAATGTTTTTCCAATTATCATATAATATATACTATCATATAATTTTGACAGTAAATTAGCAACTAATAATTTCCAACTAAAGTGAAATAATTTTTTAAATGATGTAACACTAAACACAAAAGTTGGTTTCCACCTATTAGCAACCAATAAGAAAACTGTTTGTAATAGTTGCATAGTAAGAGTTTTTATTACTAAACTCCATACGCCAAACCCAAGAAGCGCGAAGACAATAGCAATGATACCTGAAATAACCGCCGCGGTTATATCGATTACCGTCTGTGCCTTAAAATTGATTTTTTTCGTAAGCATGGTTCTTTGAATTAGGCCAATTGCATTAATAATCAATACCAATGAAATAACTCTAGTAATGCTTTTTATTTGAGGTTCTTTGTAAAAGTCGCCCAAAACTCCTGCCGAAAAAAACAATATTATATAAAGCAAAACAGATACAAGAAGATTAAAGAAAAATATAGTTGAATAATCCTCTTGGGAAGAATTTTTTTCCCGAACTAATCCGGTCGTAAATCCGCTATCTACAAATACCTGTGATAATGTAATAAATATTGTTATCATTCCAACAATTCCAAAATCCTTTGGCATTAATATTCTTGCTAAAACAATTTGGATTACAAGTTGAATAAACTGCGTAGCAATTGTATTGGTAAAGCTTAATATCATACTTGATATCGTTTTATTTTTTAATGAACCCATAGAGTAATTCCACTCCTCTAATGTTATCCTTCTCAAATTTTTAAATTCAACTAATTTTTTCACTTAATAATACTTATTATTTTTCTTCCATTTCTCTTTAATGCTTTTATTAAGCGCATATTTTGTGTAGCCATATAATAATAAATATAATGATGTTTTTTATACTGATAAATTTCATTAAATATTTCTCTATTGTCCTTGGTGCTATTGGATAAGTACTTTTCCAATGCTCGAATGATACATTCATCAATTATATCTTGAGATAAACAACTCTTGTTACATATTTTTTTTGAATATTCGTCCATTGCCATTAAATAATGAAAGTGTATACCACAAGTGTTTTTATTCAAAATCCTCGAACTATAATTCTGCTCTTCTTGGTTTCTACAAAATCTATAGGTAGCCATCGTTTTTCCAATGCAAAAAACTTTTCCCTCTAAAACCATTAACAATGCTAACGTTCTATCTGATGCATCTGTATGCGCAGTATATAAGATAGAAAAATCTCTTGTTTTATCCAGAAACATATTTCTAAAAAACAAAGTGGCTGCATGACCCGGGAATTGATTATAACGAAAATCTTCAAAGTCGTATACATGATCTTTTGTATAGTAAAATTCTCCGCCATTCTTTACTCGTCCACTTGCCTGAAAATATATGTTGCAGCTATGGGCAGATCCAAAATAATCCGGATTTGCTTCTAAAATATCGACTTGCATCTGTAATTTATTAACATCGCACCAATAGTCATCACCCTCCAGCAGTGCAATATATTTCCCTTGACATTGATTTAAGGCATCGTAGTCATTTTTAGTAGCTCCCAAATTTTTTTCACGCAATATTGGTTTAATAATGTCCGGATATTTACTCTGATATTCTTTTAATATTGACTGTGTTTTATCTGTGGAACAATCATCCCCTATTACTACCTCATATTTAAAATTAACCTTTTGCATTAATATACTGTCTAAAGCCTGATTTAAATATTTTTCATGATTATACGTAAGCATTTCTACACTAACTAAAATATGATTATCCAATTGCTCCCCCCCCACTCTATCAGCTATGACTTTTCTGTTTTATTCCTATTCTTAAAGAAATAATATACCTCTTTGATATCCTCTTTCTTAATAGTAAGATAAATCATATATACAAATATATAAATAACCATAATAATCCATGTATCGATAAACCAACTAATAGATATAAAGACGCATGAGACCATTAATTCTATAATAACATCTTTTATAACCGAGACACCAAGTAATTTAGATAATTTCAATTCTGCATAGATACATCTAAATGCTAAAAGGATTACAATAGATAATACTGTTAAATTCAAGCTTTTAAACCCATATGCAAAAATCAATGTGCTTGCAACACTAATTAAAAGTGTAATTAAATTTACTTGCAACAATAATTTTTCTTTTCGTAATGTCTTCAAATAAGTATTGATAAGTAATGACATTTTACCTTCGTAGACACACATCGGAAATAGTATAGCCATAAATCGAAGGCTTTCTTTATAACTTGGTAACCATCTTGAAATTATTTCTTTAAATGGGTAATAAATAACAAGCATCCCAAATAGTAGTATCATCAATGTGTCTCTCATTAAAATATAAAAACCGGTTCTTTCATCTTTACTTCGTCTACGTAAGAACGGAAATAACACAATTCCAATAGCATTGATAAAAATCATTACAAAATTAGAAATATTAAAAGTGAGCGACACTTTGCCAAAAGTAGACACTCCCCATGAATGCTCAATTCCAAATCTTACTACTCCAATTATAAGCATACTTGCTATATTTGCGAAGGTAAGCTTTATTCCGACATTGATGTTTCGAATCATCTCTTTATATTTAACCTGAACTTTGCTAAAATTCTGGAAAACTATATCCTTACAACAATATGCCGCATATAAAAAAGATGCAAATTTTCCTATTAAATCAGCAATTATCATTAATTTATATTCTCTAACTCCTCCAATTAGTAAAATGGATATCATAATACCATAAATTCCTCGGTCCATAATTGTAATTCTTGCATAATCTTTAATTCTATTTGTTGACTGCAAAATCAATAATAACATGCCTCTTAGATTAACAATGATTAAACATGCAGCTAATAAATTAAAAATTAATAATTTATCTTTATTCTCTACAAAAGCACAAGATAAAACAACAATGATAGCTGCAATAATCAGCTGGAACACTAACATCATATAAAATTGAGAATTAAAAACCTTCTTGTCCAGCTCGTTATAATCTTTTCCACCGTATCTTAAATAAATACCATCATTCCATCCAAAATGCATTATTCCTACATACAATGAATAAAATAAATAAAGTTGCCAAAATCCATAATCTTCCACACCTATCAGCTTTGGAACAACAAAAGTTACTAAGATAGATATACACATTGAAAAAAGATTTGACAAAATGGTGTATGTAAAATTTTTCACTAAGCCATGACTATTATTTCTCATAGTTGACAAATCTCCAAATCACTTTAAGTATTTTGTTATATAATTATGAATTAATGAAAAAATCGTTATTCCAATATTTCCAAAATACATTAATAAGGCAATAACTCTAAATTTAATACGGCTTTTTCTATCAAACAAAACAGTTTTTCTGGTTTCTTTAATGTTTTTCCATACAACTTTTTTCTCATTCTCATAACCATTTGTTGATAAAAGTTGTTTACATATTTTAACATTCACTGAGAATTTACGATTTATAGCAGCTTTTGTAAGCTTAGGAAATCTAGATACAATATCCTGATACATAACATCTGCATGATAAATTATATCAAAATTATTCGCCTTGAATTTATTTGCTTTACTCATAATGCTATCATTTCTCTGTAAATAGAAGTAAGCGGCTTCACTTGAAACAGCGACCTTGCTGGCTTTTTCAACCAACTTATATGTAACTGCTAAATCTTCAAAAAGTTTTCCAACCGGATATCTTATATCCGAAAAATATTCTAAAGGATAAAGCTTACCCCAAGATTCATTGTTAAATAATTTCTGGTATAACATTTCTTCAAGGGCCCTCTCAACCGTAAAAACATATTCTATTATTTTATATTTTTTCCGCTTGCTATTAAGTTTATTATTGTTAAAACTGATCCATAACTTTTCATATTTGCATACTGAAATATCAGCATCATACTTAATATGCATATTATATAATAATTCTATATAATTACCTGATACATAATCATCACTATCAATAAATGTTACATATTTACCGTGAGCCACATTAAGTGCAGCATTTCTTGCATCAGAAAGTCCGCCATTTGTTTTATGAATCACCGTAATTCTTTTATCTTGAACTGCGTAGAAGTCACATATAGATCCGCTATCATCTTTTGAACCATCATCGACCAATATAATTTCTAGATTTGAGTAGGTTTGTATTAATAAACTTGAAATACATTGATGCAAGTAATTCTCAACTTGATAAACCGGGATAATAATCGTTATTAAATCCATCTATCTACCTCCTTTTTACAAATCTATATATTACTTAATTCTAGAATAATAATTTATAGATAATATTGATTACTGCATACTTAAAATATTTAATAAGTATTGATAATTTTTTAATAAAATTTTTAGATGAAATGAATTCCTGTTTATACTGAATTCTACGCATTAATTTTTCTATATTAACGTCTGATAAGTGATTTATTTTTAACATATCAATCACTTCACTACAGGAGATAAGTATCTTCCCATAATCATTTGATAAATTATTTCCTGTGTAGGTGTGGCAATATATTTTTTCTTCATTTATAATCATATTATTATTCTGCATAAACATAAGTAGCCATAGGTAATAATCATCCGATCCATTATGCTTAACAATATTATTACACCACTCAACCGGAATACTATCTTTTTTAATTAAACACTGCCCTGCTGAGGTAATTAAATTTGATGAATATAAGTAAAAGAATAAATGTACAGCAAACTTTTGCGCAACTATATTTTTATAAATAACTTGTTTACCACTTGGGTGTTCTTTATATCCATTTGCAATGACAATATCAGCTGATGGTTTTTCTTTAAACTTCATCATTTGACTATATAGAAAGTTATCTGTTATTTTATCATCTTGATCTAAAAATAAAATGTAGTCTCCTGCTGATTCCTTCAGACCATTGACTTTAGTTTTATGAATTCCACTATTTTCAGTATTATTAATTACTTTTAAAGTAAATGTTTTTACCAATTCGGTGTCATATTCTACCACTACCCTCGGACTATCATTTACTATGATGCATTCAATTTGATAGCCGAAACCATTAATCAATTTACTATTGTCGTTAATCATTGTTAGTAAACCCTTAACATATTTATTTCCTTTGTAAAATGGTATAATGACAGATATAATATTATTATAATTCTTTTTCATTCTAATTCATTCCTTTCATCGTTAGCGAAAACAGCAATAATGTAATTACGATGCAACTACATTTTCACCTTTTCTTTCCAATACAATTATAGCAATTAGTAATAGCGAGAAGATAAGTCCAACATAGATATAAAATCCAGCAAAAAATGCGGTAACTAAAACAAATAGTTGAAGTAGTACCACCATACTATATTTTTTACTACTAACCAATTTAAAAAGGAACATAAACAGTACAATTAAATACCATAGACTACCTAACACCCCTACACTCAATAGGTTATTAACAAAGTCATTATGAGCCCAGATTGCTGTACCTAGTGTTCTTTCATTAACTCCATACACATAATCAAAACCCTTACCAAAAATTTTATTAAGAAATGGAAGATCAAAAAATGCTTGAATATCATTAAGCCAGAAGACTGTACGTCCACTGGACATCGTAGCAACTTTATTAGTTCCATAAGTATTTTTTGCGCTTAAAAATTCCATTTTTTCAAAGGTTGCTGACTGCATATAAAAATACAAAACTCCTATTCCGACAATCCCCAAAATTATAATGGCTTTTGTTTTTGATTTCGTTGAATTCAATATAAAGAAAACCATGAGTAGTATAAATGAAATCAAAAACGTTCTTGCTCCACTTTTTAATACCGCTAGCACCAATGGGAAAAACAAAATCAAATAATATATTTTAAACTTCACTAATAAGAAATATGTAATTATTAGAAGTTCAATAAAAATTATTGTTGTTGTCATTGTATGTGGTGAATACGCATATGAACAAAAATATTTGCCTCCCCATGATTCTGAATAACGATATGCTGATGGTATAAAAAGTGTAATGATAATAATAATTTCTGTAATAGCGATGATAAACTTAACAAACGATATATTTCGAAAGAATTCATCATAATATCGATTTACTATATATTTATTGTTAAACAAGGTCAAGCAGCACAGATATAACATCCAATAAATAGCATCATCAAGATTCATCATAACCTTCTGAGTGAATATAAAGGTAGTCATTACAACTAATACAGTAATCATAAACTTAACAATTAACTTACTATTCATATTTTGGAATATAATAATTGCTAATACAAATAGAATTAATGAAGTCAGAATTCTATTAACAGAAAAAGGAAAAAGCATCTGAAGCAACGTAGTAATAGGCAATAATAAAATCAACTTTAACGATGCTCCAATCAGAGTATCATTATACTTTTCATTTTTCATAGTCACTATTCCCTTCTGTCACGCTCCTGAGAACATAATCACATATATCCAAGACCGATGTAATATTCGAAATATCCTTAGTATTTCCCATTATCACACCTTCCAATTTATGTCCACCTGATATAACCTCATGAAAAGCATTTATTCCAAAAAGTCTATTTCCAAATAATCCACGATCAACGCCATAATCACTATCCATACAATATACAATATCTGGGTACTGCTCAATTTTTTCTCCTAGATATATATCTTCTCTCCGTTTAGCCCAGTGCATTATGCTTTTTCCATTGTCTTGCGTTTTCATTAGTCCACTTATTATTTTTGTTCTAATTTCTTCATACTCCTGATTTGAAGAGCATTCTTGCTTTTCTATACAAATACCGCCAAAAGGATTGGTACCATCAAATTTAGGAGCATATATTTTACTGTTTTTTTTAAATACATAATCTGAATTCTTCACTTTGTACAAAACTTTTATTTTCTTTAATAATCCTGTTCCTGTTTGTACAAATTTCATTTTAGATAAAATCAGAAGCGTCATATTTTTGATATATTCCAATAATCTTTTTTTCTTGCTTTTATTTTTGATAAACCCATTGTTAATCAACCACTGATTTACATAAAAAGTCTTCTGACATCTTCGACCATGTCCATGATCACTCAAAACAATAATATTATACTGATCACCATATTCTTGAATAATTACGCCAACATTTTTTTCCATCAAACGATATGTATTAAGTATAGCATTCTCCAATTTATTGTTTTTTTTATGACATCGATCGGTTTTATCAGAATATTTCCAGAGGAAATGTTGTAATCTGTCCGACGTAAGTATACCTAGAAAGGCAAAATCATAATTGTCAGATTTAAAATACTTATGAAAGCAGTCAAATTGACGTTTCGTCAAATCAAATGTGTCTTCGAGGAATTTAGGCATAGATTTATCTGTTGGATGGTCAACTAGTCCACCAAGCGGTGGTATAGTTTTTATATCAACTTTTTCCGGATGATTTGTACTAATTTCCCCTCCTTCAAAAACAGGGCCACAAATCATTAACCCATTTATATCAGTAGCCGGATAAGCCATAAATGGATTAAATACAAAGACTTTTTTCCCAGCCTTCCCTAGCTTATCCCAAATTGTTCTATCCTTAATGACTGAATAATCACCCTTAACTTTATTCTTAAAATCCAAATAATCAATCGATTCTATTACTCCATGTTCAGCAGGATTTAAACCAGTATAGATGCTTATCCATGAAGGGATAGAATCTGCTGGTACGACAGATTCCAAAGGGCCTAATTGTTTTTTTTCATATAAAGATCGAAATAATGTAAAATGCCCCAGGTTATCCTTGATATAAGAATAATCAAGACCATCCAATATTATCATTATTGTTTTTTTCTTAATTCCATCACTCTTTATAGATTCCATAACAACTCTCCTCTGTCAATTGTCTTGTTAACTAAATATTAAAAATCTGTCTTTTAATATTCTCATAGACAGCCTCCAAGGGCTGTTCTCCGTCGACAATAGTCCACTTTTCTTTCTTTGAAAGGTATTCATATACTTCATAACGCATTATTAAATAATCCATATTAGGGATATCATTTTTACGTAAAAAACATACCTCTGGGGATACTCTAATATAAATAACTTTGTTCATCTTGGGAAACAGCCATTGATACTTTTTAATCATCGCTGCGATTTGACCCGGAGTGGATTCGAAGTTAATACCTTGATCCACAAATAAATCAATGTAATATCTATCAAACACAATACTTTTAGTACTAATTAACAGTTTAAATACCTTTAAATAAAATTGAATATAATAATCAATAACGGCTGTAAAAATCCATAATGCACGTATCACTGGGCTTTTAAATATTTTTTTCTTAATACTATATTTCGAATTATAACTCTTGTTTAGTTCCTCTTGTGACTGGACTTTTTTCATATCCTGCTGATTTTTAGTTTTCATGTAAGCGGCATTATTTCTTGTATCTATCTTTTTATTTAAAAGTATATAAACAGGTTTCAGAAGCATAGGCTTCCACCGCACCCAGACAAAATTAAAATCCAAATAATCAGAGTCTACTTTCATATTATTTATGTTCGCTGACTTTCCAGAACCATCTAATCCAATTAATGCAATACGTTTTTTTTTCATGTTATATTTATAATTTCCCCCATCTTACTCAATGATTTTTTTTAGATTAATGATAGAATTATTCCAATCATAAGCTAAAACAGCATCTCTTGTACTTATTGAATCATTATTTTCTGCATCTTTTATGAGTGTCATAATTTCTGCTCTATCGCACTTATTTAACTGATAAAAGCCTTTCATTCCAATCAACTGCTTGATTTCTCCATAGGAAGTTGAGACTACAGGCAAATTACACGCTGCGGCTTCAAGTACGGATAACGGAACATCGATACAATTTTCTTCTTGCTGAACCGGAAAAAAATAAATATCGGATAGTTGATATACCTCTGCTATATTTTCTATATAACTAAATATTATTTTTGTATTAGGACGTTTTTGAAATTCATTTTTAAGGGAGTTATCCCTTTCATTTTCTGTAACAGAACTAACCACCAGCAATACAAAATATTCTTTATCAATTTGAAGGAGTTTATCTATATTGCGCCCTTTCTTCAAATGTCCAACATGAAGAATCACCTTTTTATCTAATGGAATTCCATATGCTTTCTTCAATTCTTCTTTTCTTTGAGAAGTTGTAGGTTTAAATATATCAGAATTAACACCTGTTTTTAAATAGCTAGCATGACATCCAACTATCTTTTGGTAATAGGTGTACGAATCATATGACAGTGCAACAACATTACATTTACATACCTTTAGTAATATTTTACCTATAGTATTCATCTCATATCTTAATGCAAAAATCGCATTAACGGACTTATGCTGAAATACAGAAAGTATAAAGATACGAATTATACTTGCCATCGTATTAGATGCAAAAGGTATGTAAAGTATCGGCCCGCTATTTTTTTTTATCAGTTTAAATAATACTTTATTAAGAAAAAGCTTATTCAATTGTAGATGATAGTCTGAAAATTTCGGTTCCCTATTATAAGATATAATTGTAGTTTCAGGATATACTGATTTAATCTTTCCTGCTAGTATACTGGCAATCTTAAGGCATCCTTCATCTACACGCGAGGTTAAACAGTCTGATAAAATAATCATATATACTCTCCCTAGTGATATCGTTTGATTTTAATGCTTCGGAATGAAGCTATTTTCACTCAGGCTATACTTCCCACCTTTAAAAAGCTTATGTTTCACTATCCACCAAGCAGGTACCCATACGTATTTATGCATAACTGGCGAAGCACTGCCTATCATCCAGCAATTTCTATCACATGTCTTCGCTAGTTGCCTAACATTTTCAGCTTGCTCACTATTCCATAATTCTTCCCATGTTTGGCTATGAAGGTTACCCATGATAGCTTTCTCAGCCATACCATTGCATGGAACGACATCACAATATGGATCGATAAAGAATGCATCTTTCGACATCTCGCAGGGCAATAATCTCTTCTGTTTATACAAATAATTTATAAGCCCATGGTTAAAATATGCTCTAAACCACTTTTTCGGCGACTTACTCTTTAATAGTTCATTAATAAGTTTTTCAAAATTTTGTGCTACTGCATAGGTATCTTCAATTTTATTATCAGTTTTTCTAAAATAAAAGGAATTATGTAATGTTGCAGTAGCGAACTCCATCCCCATATCACATGAGAGGTTATAGAGGGGCACTAAATCTTTACAATTAGCATCCTGCACTGTCATTCCAAAGCCTATATCAGGATGACCCATATCAACAAGTGTTTTTAATGTGTTGTACCCTCTCTCATACCCATTGGGTATTCCACGAATTGCATCATTTGTATTCTGGAGGCCTTCGATGCTAATTCGGATACCAATTTTAGGGTATTTTTTACATAAATCAATTATTCTGTCTGTAAAATACCCGTTTGTAGATATTACGATACGATCGGTCTTATGATATAGTATTTCAACAATATCAGCAATATCCTTTCTAATAAAAGGCTCTCCTCCTGTAATATTGGTAAATGCCATTTCTGGAAGCTTCTTTATATCTTCCAATGTAATTTC